>Ga0210033_1000039_pt1 | contig 93717 bp, 78 predicted proteins | sample CryGeymeta201501_FD_185465 | JGI IMG/M metagenome (GOLD analysis project Ga0210033, IMG submission 185465) | Groundwater microbial communities from Crystal Geyser aquifers in Utah, USA - Crystal Geyser metaG 2015-01 (SPAdes) (version 2) | ecosystem: Environmental > Aquatic > Deep subsurface >... | reverse complement strand
GCTCGGCGATGGGTATTCTCGCCGCCGAAGCGATTGCCGGGCTGGAGACGCATCCGCTCAACTACGAGATGATGCCGCGCGCCACCTACTGCCAGCCGCAAATCGCCTCCTTCGGGCTGACGGAGGCGCAAGCCAAAGAACGCGGTCACGTCGTCAAAATTGGGCGCTTCCCCTTCCAGGCCAACGGCAAGGCGCTCGGCCTGGGCGATTACGCCGGTTGGGTCAAATTGGTGATTGACGAAAAGTACGGCGAAATTCTCGGCGCTGCGATGATTGGCCCCGAAGTGACCGAGCTGCTGCCCGAACTGACCCTGGCGCAGATGATGGAACTGACCCCGGCAGAAATTTCCCGCAACGTCCACGCCCACCCGACGATTTCAGAGGCGCTGATGGATGCGGCGCACGCCGCCGAAGGCCACGCCATTCACGTTTGATGGAACAAAAGCGGTTTGCATTGGAAAATTGGCAAATAACGGTGCCTGCATCCATGCACACTGGCCCATCGGGGACTTTGCACAGCGCCTTCTCACGAGAAAAGGCGGTTACGCACCCCTTTCGTCAATCGAAGATGAAGGTCTGACAGTCATAGGTTTTCCCCAGCGGAGTCACCACTGAGGCCTGATAATTCACATCGTCAAGCGAATATTCCTTCAGGTCAAGCGCGGCCAAGGCCTTCTCTGCCCAAAAACGTGAAAGGCGGAAAGCCTGCCAGGAGGTATCTGATGTAAGATTTTTGTCGGTGTGTTGCGCGCAAGCCAGCGCCGCGCCTAATTTATCGCGAGTGGCGGCATCCACCTTTTCGGATATGTATAATTCTGCCAGCGCGGGAATTGCGTCGGATGAGAGCGATGCCAGGTAGGCCACGTCCACTTCTGCGCCGGTGATGTTGTGGGTAACGTTTTGGCGCACGATAAAGCCATCCACGTTCATTAGCAACAAGCTGGCGGTGAAGCCGATGAAAGCCAGCAGCGCGGCCAAGGCGAAACGGCGCAGTTGGCGCGTCAGATCAAGTGAAACCGTGGCGATCAGCAAAAGCGCCAGCCAAACGATGAAAACGTGGGTGTAGATGCGCAAGTTGGTAAAGCCGTAGGCGATTTCATACAACACCAACCGCTGATAGGCCGAAACCAACATGACGCCCACCAGCGCGACGATGAGAATCCCCAGCCAGGAGAAAATCTGGCGCTGCTGGTCGCTTTCGCGGCGAGTGATGGCGCTCAGCCCCAGCAAAAGCAACAGGCTGAAGAACGCCACCGTCACCAATTCGCCGAATCCGCGCCGGGCGTAATCGGCGTAGGTAAAACCTTCCAGCCGGATGTTGGTTAATCCGCCAAAAAAATATTGGAATTGAATGAAGACAAATCCGCCAAACAGCAGGGATACTGCGCCCAGTACGATGGCTGCTTCAGTGAATCCCAAAAATGGCGATACGGGCGCCTTCTCCACGCCGAGCAATTTTTCATCGGCGCTGTGGCTGGCGGCGTGCAGATAAACCCCCACCAACACATAAGCGATAATGCTGATGTAAATGGCGCGGAAGATGTATTCTGGTAGATTTTCCAGGCGGAGAAGCCGCACGATGGTTTCTACCTGCGCCGAGAAAACCGCATCCGCTGAAGAGAGCAGGGCGGCGAAAAAAGCCAGCACCGGCACCGCCAGCAATAGCCCGCGCACAATCGGCCAGATGCGGCTGGGGTGTTGTTCCATGTCTGCGCCGGACTCGCGTTTCAGTTTATTCACCTCGCTGATGAAACCCAGCGGCCCGGCCAATCCGCTGCCCAGCAAACCAAAAAAGCGAACAACGTAATCGCTCAGGCTGTACTCACCCCAGCGTCCGCCCTGATAGGTGAGCGCGCAGACGGCCATCAGGAATAGCGTTAGTGCGTGCGCCAGGAAGACGCTGAGCGCCTCGGCGCGAACGAAGGTGAAAACGGCGAAGAAAAAAATCAACACCAGCAGTGGATAAGTTCCGCGTCCCGGATTCAGCCCTGCCCGCAAAAGCAGAAACAGACCCACCCCGAGGGTCAATGCCGCGTAAATGGCGAAGGAGATACCGGGGGTGTGTTTCCAGAAAAGAAAATCCGCCGCCCATCCCAGTGCAAGTGCTGACATCCACAGCAGAATCGATTGTTTGCGCATAGTTGAGCCTCCAAAATTGAGATGCCGCAAGGATAGCCGCGTTGAACTGGCAGAAACTCGCTGATAGCTTTTGGCAGGACAGGATCTCCAACGTCAGGAGACGTTGGAACCCGGTTTCAAGTCTTTGGCAAAGAAAATGCTGGTTTCGCCGAAGCCGTTTTGCCGATACATGGCGATTTCTTCGGCCTTGTGAGTGAATACCTGCAATTCGATGCGCTTCACGCCGTCTTTCCGCGCCATTTCTTCAAGCAGGGCAAAAGATTCGGCTTCGTAGTTTTTGTGACGCCCTTCGGGGAGAAAAAACAGGTCAATCAGAAAAGTAGTTTTGCGGGCACGGTTCTCGTCCACAAAATACCAGCACATACCCACCTTGGAGTCGTTGTCATCCAAAATGACCAGCAAATGCTGGCCGGGCGTTTGCGGACCGTTGGGCAACATTTGCTGAAATTCTTTTTGGGCGCGCTGCATCGCCTCGTTGGATGCCCAGTTGCCCGCGCGCATCTGGTCGTAGGCATATTCGGGGATGGATTTTCGCAGGAAGGCGGCGAAATCCTGATCGGTCATCGGGGAAAAATGGATGGACATGGGAGCCGTTTCTCTTTCAGGTTATTTTTGCAATAAAAACAAATACTAAAAATTTTCTTGTTCATCTCTTGGCTCGTTTTCGTCTTTTGCTCCTGCTTGAGTATATCAGTGGCAGGCAGTAAATTCTACACTCCACTTTTTAAAGATACCCCACATCGCATTGCGCGAACAACATCTCGGCTGGGGTGCGCAGACCTTACGGCTGGAAATTGCGAAAAATGAGCGTTGCGCGGGTCTGCGAATTCCTGGCCGGGTACGGATAGCGACATACCTGAAGGAAAAGAAGAAGGTGCGTCAGGATGAGCGCCATCAGGATTTACCAGAGCCCAAAACTTTGTGAGACTCGACACGATATAAAACATTTGTGCTATAATCTTGCGCTGCGTTTTTATTTCTTTTTTCTCGAGGCGCCATGTCTGCAAATGTGATTCGGGTGGTTGGCGCGCGCCAACACAATTTAAAAAATATTACCGTTGAAATTCCGCGCGATAAGTTGGTGGTGATTACCGGGCTTTCCGGCTCTGGCAAATCTTCGCTGGCCTTCGATACCATCTTCGCCGAGGGTCAGCGCCGCTACGTCGAGTCGCTCTCCGCGTATGCGCGTCAGTTTATCGGCCAGATGGACAAGCCGGATGTGGATTACATTGACGGGTTGTCGCCTGCGGTTTCGATTGACCAAAAATCCACCAACCATAATCCGCGCTCGACGGTTGGCACGGTGACAGAAATTTATGACTATCTGCGTCTGCTCTACGCGCGGGTGGGAATTCCGCATTGCCCGGTCTGCGGGCGCGAGGTGGTCAAACAATCGGCGCAGGAAATTGTGGAGGCGGTGGAAAAATTGCCAGCCGGTGAGCGCGTGCTGATTCTCGCCCCGGTCGTGCGCGGACGCAAAGGGACCTATCAGGCCGTTTTCGAGGAAATCCGCAAGGCCGGGTTTGTGCGCGCCCGGGTGGACGGGACTCTGCTCAGCCTGGATGATGAGATTGAACTCGACCGTTACAAACAGCACAACATCGACGCGGTGGTGGACCGCCTGGTCATTGCGCGCCCGGAAAACGAGGAGGAAGCCCAGCAGGCGCGCACCCGTCTGACCGATTCCATCGAAACCGCGCTCAAGTTTGGCGAGGGCTATGTGACGGTTGCGATTGTTGATTCTTCTGACCTGCATTTCTCCGAGCATCTTTCCTGCCCGGAACACGGCATTTCGCTGGGAGAAATTGAGCCGCGCACCTTTTCGTTCAACACCCCGCAGGGCGCCTGCCCCGATTGTCAGGGACTCGGCTCGAAACTGGAAATTGACCCGCAGCGCGTGCTCGACCCCGAAAAATCGCTGGCCGATGGCGCGTTGATTGCGATGGAGTGGAACAACGTCCGCGACGACGCCACGCCCGGCTATTACTGGCAAATGCTGGAAGCCATGTCGCACGCTTATCATATTGACATGAACAAACCATTTCGGGAACTTTCGCCCGAACAGCAGGAAATTATTCTGCGCGGAACAAAGGGCGAGCGCGTGCGCGTCCATTACCGCAACCGCGAGGGCCGCATCGCCAGTTTCGACGCCGCTTTCGAGGGCGTGCTGGGTAACCTGGAACGGCGCTACCGCGAGACCAACTCCGAATACATCCGCAGCAAAATCAGCGAATACATGAGCGACCGCCCCTGCCCGACCTGTCAGGGCAAACGTCTGCGCCCCGAAGCGCTGGCGGTGACGGTGGCCGACGCCAATATCCTCGAGGTCACCAACTGGCCGATTAATCGCGCGCTGGCTTGGGCGCAGCGCCTGGCCGCCGCCGAAACGCCGCTCACGCCGCGCCAGCAGGCCATTTCCGAGCGGATTTTGAAAGAAATCACCTCGCGCCTGGGATTTCTGGTCAACGTTGGGCTGGAGTATCTGACCCTCGGACGTTCCGCCGCCACGTTGAGCGGGGGCGAAGCCCAGCGCATCCGCCTGGCGACGCAGGTTGGCTCGCGGCTGGTGGGCGTGCTGTATGTGCTGGACGAACCCTCCATCGGCCTGCACCCGCGCGACAACGACCGTCTGCTGGAAACGCTGAAAGGCCTGCGCGATTTGGGCAACACCGTGCTGGTGGTCGAACACGACGACGACACCATCCGCGCCGCCGATTGGGTGATTGACCTCGGCCCCGCCGCCGGGGAACACGGCGGTCAGGTGATAGCCGAAGGCACGCCCGCCCAAATTCTGGTAAACCCCAACTCCCTCACCGGCGATTACCTTTCCGGGCGCAAAAGAGTGGAAATGCCAAAGGAACGCCGCAAAGGCAGCGGCAAAAGCCTGAAAATTATCAACGCCACCGCCAACAACCTGAAGGCCGTCAGCGTCTCCATCCCGCTGGGAAAACTGGTCTGCATCACCGGCGTTTCCGGCTCTGGCAAATCTACCCTGATGACGGATGTTTTGCACGCCGCGCTGGCCGCCAAACTGATGGGCGCACACACCCAGCCGGGCGCGCACGAGCGCATCGAAGGCATCGAACACCTCGACAAAATCATCAACATTGACCAATCGCCGATTGGCCGCACGCCGCGCTCCAACCCTGGCACCTACACCGGCCTGTGGGATGAAGTGCGCAAACTGTACGCCGAACTACCCGAAAGCAAAATCCGCGGCTACAAACCGGGGCGATTTTCCTTCAACGTGCATGGCGGGCGCTGTGAGGCCTGCCAGGGACAGGGCGAACTGCGCATCGAAATGCAATTTTTGCCCGATATTTACGTCCCCTGCGATGTCTGTCACGGCAAACGCTTCAACCACGAGACGCTGCAAGTGGCCTTCAAGGGGCAAAATATCGCCGACGTGCTGAATATGACGGTTGACCACGCGCTGGGGACGTTTTCGGCTTTCCCGCAGATGATGAATAAATTAAAATTATTGCAGGAAGTTGGCCTGGGTTATGTGCGCGTGGGGCAAAGCGGCAACACCCTCAGCGGTGGCGAGGCGCAGCGCGTCAAACTTTCCAAAGAACTTTCCCGTCGCGCCACCGGACGCACGCTGTATGTGCTGGATGAACCTTCGGTTGGCCTGCACGCCGCCGACGTGCACAAACTGGTGGAGGTGATTCAGCGCCTGGTGGATAGCGGTAACTCGGTGCTGATTATTGAACACAACCTCGACATCATCAAAATCGCCGACTGGTTGATTGACCTCGGCCCCGAAGGCGGCGACGCAGGCGGAGAAATTATCGCCGAAGGCACGCCCGAAGCGGTGATGCTGGTGGAGAAAAGTTACACCGGCCAGTTTTTGAAGGCGCATATACACAGAGTACTGGCTTAATCTTGTACTCTTTGTAGCTGCTCCCCCTTTTGGCTTCGCCGGGGGCTGGCCCGGCTACTCGTGCCGGAACTTTATAAAGATGTAGGGTAAAAACGGCTGAATTACGCCGTTTTTACCCTACAAAATCGGAAAGTTCCGGTACTCGTACGAAGCCGCCTTCGGTGACTTACTTCCTTGGCAGGGGCTGCAACCGTATTCCCGCCGCGCGGGCGCGGTCGAGCACTTTTTGGGCGTTTTTGACCAGCGGCATGTCAATCATTTTTCCGTCCAGGTCGTAGGTGCCTTTGCCCTCGCGCTGATTGGTTTCAAACGTTGCGACGACGCGCCGGGCGTAGGCGATGGCCTCCTCCGATGGGCTGAAGGCCTGTTGAACCGGTTCGACCTGCGCCGGGTGGATGATTTGCTTGCCGGTAAAACCCATGCGCGCGCCCGCCATGGCTTCGTCAAAAACAAAATCGGTGTTGCGAAATTCGATGTTGACGATGTCAATCGCCTGCAGTCCGTAGGCGGCGCAGGCCGTCACCACCGCCGAGCGGGCGTAGAACAATTCCCAGGCTTCCATGCTGCGGGTGGCGCCCACGCTGGCGGCAAAATCTTCACCGCCGAAGATGATGGCGTCCAGGCGCGGGTGGCGGACGATTTCCGGCAGGTTGAGGATTCCCAGCGCGGTTTCGGCCAGCGCCAGGATGCGAACCGAGTTGAGCGGCCAGCCATGCGCCAGTTCCGCTTTTTCAATTTCCTGGCTGAGCCATTCCAACTGTTCGCGCGATTCGCATTTGGGCAAAACGACGCCGTCGGGGTGATGGTCAATCACAGCCTGCAAATCTTGCGCTTCGAGACCAGAGCCGACGCTGTTGATGCGCGCCAGTTTTTCGCTGCGGCCAAAATTCAACTCGTCCAGCGCTTTGGCGATGGTGGCGCGGGCTTCGGCTTTGCGGTTGAAGGCGGTGCCGTCTTCCATGTCCATACAAATACTGTCCACGCCGAGCGTGATGGCTTTGGTGATTTTTTTCCAGTCATCGCCGGGCATGTATAAAAGGGCGCGTCGAGAACGCATAAGAAACCTCCAATGGAGCGGTGTGACACAAGGGGAACGAGGAGAGAAGGAGACAAGGAGAGTAGGAGAGAAGGATGTAGTGAGTATTTTCCTCTTCTCTCATCATCTTCTTCTCTTCTCCTCCTCTCTTCTCAAAAACAGCACGGTTCTTTCAAATTCCACCACCACCGTGCCATCGGGTTTTTTGCCCCAATGCTTGAGGCGCACGATGCCGGCCTCGGGGCGCGATTTTGAAGCGCGTTTCTCCAGCACTTCGCTTTCGGCGTAGATGGTGTCGCCGTGAAAAGCCGGGTTGGGGTGGATGACTTTGTCGTAGCCCAGGTTGGCGATGATCGTGCCGTCAGTCAGGTCGGCCACCGTCAGCCCGGTGACCAGGCCGAGGGTGAAGAGGCCGTTGACGATGCGCTGACCGAATGGGGTTTTGGCGGCAAAATCGGCGTTGGTGTGTAGCGGCTGCGGATTCATCGTCAGCATGGAAAAGAGGGTGTTGTCCATTTCGGTCAGCGTGCGCCCGTTGGCGTGACGAAAACGCTGGCCGACTTCCAATTCTTCGTAAAATTTTCCAGACATGGCGGCTCCTTTAGTGGCCAAAAACACGGGCCAATTCGGCAGGCGCAACGCGGGCGGTGAAATCCAGCGTCAGCGGGGTGACGGAAACCAGGCGTTTTTTGAGCAGGGTGAAAACGTCGCTGTCGTCTGGCTCCTCTTGCAGATTGGGGGCTAACTCGTAGCCGACGGTTCCCGGCTGGAGCCAGGAGTCGCGCTCCGGCCGGGTGGGGCGATAGTAGCGCTGATGCGAAAGGCGCGTCCAGACCCAGGGGGTTTGGGACGTTGCCTCGGCGGGCAGGTCAATTTTGAGCAAATCCATTCCGGCAGGCAGACCGCGCTCCAAAATCATTTGGGCAAAGCGGGCAGTGAAGTGCGCCGCGCTGGAGAAATCAATTGCGGTCGAGTAGGACAGATGATGGATTTTATCGGTCTCCAGCGAAACGGCCAGGGCCGGGAGGCCGCTGGCGGCGGCTTCCATCGCCGCGCCGACCGTGCCAGAGACGGTGATGCCCGCTGCGAGGTTTTCGCCGTAGTTGATGCCAGAAACGACCAGGTCGGGTTTTTGCGGCAGGATTTCGAGCAGGGCGTGCAAAACCGCCTGCGCCGGGCTGCCGCCGACAGCGTAGGCTTTCCAACTTTGTCCGCCCACCTGAATGGTTTCCTCGCGGATGATGCCATCGGATGCGGCTGGCAGGCTGCGCCCCATGCCGGAAGACTGTTCGCGCGGCGCAACAACGGTCACAAAACCCAGATGTGAAAGCGCCTCTGCCGCCGCCCACAGACCCGGGGAAAGGATGCCGTCGTCGTTGGTGAGTAAAATTTGTTTTTTTGCCACAAAAATTCTCCAGTTGGAATTGTACAACAAAAAACGGCAACGATGAAAATCGTTACCGTTTGAGTGCCCTCGGCGCGACTCGAACGCGCGACCTATTGCTCCGCAAGCAAGCGCTCTAATCCACTGAGCTACGAGGGCAACTGCGAGACGGTATTCTAATGCAGATGGCAGGAATGGTCAAGGACATTTTTACTTCAGGAGGAAAAGGTAGAGCCGAATTTCCAGCAGCAAAAAGACGAGCGCTGTCAGCGTTACCGGCCAGAACCAGTTGGCGGCGGCGAGCACCATCAGCACGAAGAAGCAGGCCAGGGCGGCGGTCAGTGCGCCGACAAAGGCCACTTCCAGCATCATCAGCCCGCCCAGTGATTTCCATTGGAAGCCGCGCGGCAGGCTGGCGTTGGTAAAGGCAAAGGCTTTGTGCAGTCCGTCGCAGTGCGCGGCGTAGTATTCTTTGACCTGGTTCATGGCGCGCACGCTGGTAAACCAGGCCTGGCGCAGACGCGCCAGTTTGACGATGGTGGAAACGCCCAGAAAGGCCAGCAGGGCAAACAGCCCGGCAAATCCCCAATCGAGCAGGGTGACTTGCTCAGGCGGCAGAACAAACTGCGTGGTTACCAGCGCGGCGATGAAACTGCCAAACGTCACCAGGTAAAACGAAGCGGCGCGCGCCCGGTCTTCATTGGCCTGAAAGGCTGTCTGACCCAGGTAATGGAACTCGGCAAGTAACATCTCGCCGGAAGGAAGTTTTTCGGCGGTCATGGCGCTCAATCTGAATCAGGCCGGAGGGCTGTCCGGCCCGATTCGCTAGCGGCGGTTGCGCAGGAAGGTCGGGATGTCCAAATCTTCCTGATAGGTGTTCTGCGGCTTGAACTCTGGCGCGCTGACCGGGGGTTGGGCGGCGGGCGCCTGGGGCGCGGAGGCGGCCTGAGAGGCCGAGGCGCTGCTGACGCTGACTTCCACCGGACGCTGGGCAGGGTTGCCGCCGTAAGTAGGACGCTGCGGTTCGGGGCGGCTTGCCACCGGGCGTTCGATGATGCGGCGCGGCAGGCCGGTGCGTTCAAAACCGGTGGCGATGACGGTGATGCGGATGTCGTCGCCCATGTTCGGGTCAATCACTGCGCCGAAAATCATATTAACATCGGGGTGCGAGGTTTCGCGGATGATGGCTGCGGCTTGGTTGACCTCGAACAGGGTCATGTTCGGGCCGCCGGTGACGTTGAATAACACGCCGCGCGCGCCGTCAATGGTGATGTCCAACAGCTGGCTGGAGATGGCCTGTTCGGCGGCCAGCCGGGCGCGGTCTTCGCCCGAAGCTTTGCCAACTGCCATCAGCGCCGCGCCGCCTTCCGACATGATGGCTCTCACGTCGGCGAAATCCAGGTTAATCAGGCCGGGCACGGTAATCAATTCCGAAATGCCCTGAATGCCCTGGCGCAAAACATCGTCGGCCATGCGGAAGGCGTCTTGCAGGCTGGCGCGTTTGTCTACGATTTGCAGCAGGCGGTCGTTGGGGATGACGATGAGCGTGTCGGCGTGTTCCTTGAGCGCGTCCATGCCTTCTTCCGCCGATTGCTGGCGTTTGGCGCCTTCAAAGGTGAAGGGCCGGGTGACGACGCCAATCGTCAGCGCGCCGCATTCCTTGGCGATTTGCGCCACAATCGGCGCTGCGCCTGTGCCTGTGCCACCGCCCAGCCCGGCAGTGACAAAGACCATGTCGGCGCCTTTCAAAATGGCGTACAGCTCTTCTGCCGATTCTTCGGCAGATTTGCGCCCGACTTCGGGGTCGCCGCCCGCGCCCAGGCCGCGGGTTAGCTTTTCGCCAATCCGCACCTTGCTGGTCGCGCGCGCCAGTGTCAGCGCCTGAGCGTCGGTGTTGACAGCCACAAAATCAACACCCTGAATGCCCTCTTCGATCATGCGGTTGACGGCATTGGTGCCGCCGCCGCCGACGCCGACGACTTTGATACGGGCAATTGCCTCTGCATTTTTGTTCGTTTCCATGGTTTCCTCCTGAAGAAATCAATGGTTATAAAACATGTTGAATAAAATTTGACTGGCTATGGAAGCAGCCGCTTGAGCAGGTTCTTGACGGTATCCCAATTTTGGCTGTCTCCTTTCAAAATGCGCGGTCGCCCCGACCCGCCGGCAGAGGAAAAACTCTGCATGGCCGCCGCCCAGTAGAGCAAGCCTACACTGGTCGAATAGGCCGGGGAAGTCAACTTATCGGCCAGGCCGAGTAGTTTTTCAGGTTGAGCGGTGCGGACGGGCATGCCCAGCACGCGACTCGCCAATTGGCGGATGCCTGGCAGCAGGCTGGTGCCGCCCGTCAGAACCATCCCCGCTGGCAGCAGGCCATCGTAGCCGGAGCGTTTAATCTCCTGCAGGCACAAGTCGAACATCTCTTCCACACGCGCTTCGATGATGTGACTCATATCCTGGCGGCGAATCAGCACCGGCTGGTCTTCGCCAAACGGGCTGACGCTGAAGGTTTCATCGGCCATGACTTCACTGCGCAGGGCGTGTCCATGCTGTTTTTTGGCTTCTTCGGCCTGCGGCATGGGCAGGCGTAAGCCATGCGCAATATCTTGCGTGATGTGATTGCCGCCAACGGCCAGCACCATCGTGTGCCAGACATCGCCGTTGACGTAAATCGCCAAATCGGTTGTACCGCCGCCGATATCGCAAACAACTGCGCCCATTTGGCGCTCGGTGTCGTTCAAGACCACTTCCGCCGAAGCGAGCGGGTTTAACACAAATTGAGCGGCATCCACCCCGGCAGAGGCGACTGCCTGGCGGATATTTTCTACCGTAGCGCTGGCGGCGGTGATGACGTGCGCCTCCACTTCCAGACGGAAGCCGCGCATCCCCAGCGGCTGATGAATGCCATCTTCGCCATCCAGCGTAAAACCGCGCTGAATGACGTGAATGATTTCGCGGCTGGCAGGAATAGCGACGGTGCGGGCGGCTTCCATGGCGCGCTCCACATCCATCTCTTCCACCACCTGGCCGTTAACGCCGATGACGCCGCGGCTGTTGATGGATGAAACGTGCGCCCCTGCCAAACTGACCAGCGCCGATTCGATTTTCAGGCCGGAAGTTTGCTCGGCTTTGGCAACCGAACGGGCAATCGCCTGTGACGCGGCAGTTAAATCCACAATCACGCCCTTGCGAATGCCTTCGGAAGGTTCAATGCCAACGCCCATGATGCGCAAGGCATCATCCTGTTCGATGCGGCCTACCAGCGTACAGATTTTGGTGGTTCCTACGTCAATGCCAACAACAATATCATCCATGTGGTTACTCTTTCAAACGGTAATACGGCGCGGTGGGGTATGCCACGCTAATCAAAGCGGGTTGAATTTCGTTGCGGATGAGATACTCCACCATGCTCTGATAAACGCCCAGTTTGAGCGGCATGTTGCCATCAGAATACCCAAAGTAGACCTGCCAGCCGCGCTCATCATACCAGCCCAGGCCGTAGCGTGGGTCGTAGAGGAGACTTGCGCCTTCGGGCAAGGCCGGAGTCAGCGTGGCGATGGCTTGCGCCAGTTCAGCGGGCAAAAAGGCGCGCGCGCCGATGGTTTGTTGCGGGTCGAAGGCGGCAGGCAGGGGCGGTGCGCCGGTGGCGTTGACGCTGAATAGCGCCGGATTTTGCCCACGCGGCGGAAAAGCATAGCCGGTTGAATCTATCCAAACGGTTTGGCCGTCCTGCGTCCAGGCGATGACGGGGACACGTTCTTGCACGCTAATCGTCACCGCGGCGGGCGGGTTGATTTGCACACTGACCGCCGAAATTTCGGGAAAGCTCGCCAGCACATTGTATTCGGCTTGCTCCGGATTGAGCAGGATAGCGGGCTGATTCATGACGCCCAAAACCATTTCAATTTCGGCGCTGACGACGCGCTGATTGCCCAAAATGGTGACACCGCGCACGATGAACGGGTCTACGTTGAGCAGGGTGTAGAGCAGGCCAATGCAGGCGGTCAGCATGAGAAAGGAAATCCAACGCGGGCCGTAGGTGATGCGCGGTAGATGGATTTCTGGCAGGATAATGCCAGCGTTACTGCCAGGACGCGAATTGGAGTAGGCGTGGCTGAAGGCGCTGTTGTACTGGCGGCGGATGCTTCCGCTGCTGGAGCGGATGTGCCCCGTCGAGGCGGGCACCAGTTTCAGCGGGGTTTTGTTCGCACTGCGGGCGTGGGCAGAACTGACCGGCGCGGCGACAGGCCGAGGGGTGGAAACGCGGCGCGGCGCACGAATCTCCCGTCGGGCTTGTTCTTCTTCACGCTGACGGCGCAAAGCCTCGGCGCGGGTGATGGTGACGCGGTCGCGGGTCATGGTTTTCTCCGATAGGCGCGCACGGTATGGTCACGTTCGCTTTTGCGCTCCTGCGCCAACTCGATCAGGCGGTTGACCAGGGTGGCGTAGGGCAGGTTGCTGGCTTCCCAAAGTTTGGGATACATGCTGATTTTGGTGAAGCCGGGCAGGGTGTTGATTTCGTTGAGAAAAATTTCGCCGCTCTGGCTGTCGAGCAGGAAATCTACCCGCGCCAGGCCGGCGCAATCTGCGGCGGTGTAGGCTTTTACGGCCAGGTCGCAGATGGTTTGGCATTGTTCGGCGCTCATGGCGGCAGGGATGATGCTTTGGGATGAATCGAGAATGTATTTGGCGTCGTAGGAGTAAAAATCGGCGCCGGGGATGATTTCGCCGGGGATGGAGGCTTCAGGCTGGTCGTTGCCGAGCACGGCGACTTCAATTTCGCGTGGGTTGGGAACGCCGCGCTCGATGAGAATGCGCCGGTCGTATTGGGCGGCTTCCATCAGTCCCTCGGCCAGGTCGGAGCGGCTGCGGCATTTGGTGATGCCCACCGATGAACCGAGATTGGCGGGTTTGACGAAGAGCGGGTAGACACCCACGTTTTCGGCGCGGCGCACGGTTTCTTCGAGGTGATTGAGAATCTCAGAGCGTAGGACGACGACGGATTCAACGACGGGGATGCCGTGCGCGCGCAGGACATCTTTGAAGATAATTTTATCCATGCCGACAGAAGAGCCCAATACGCCCGAGCCAACGTAGGCCACGTCGGCCATTTCGAGCAGACCTTGCAGGGTTCCGTCTTCGCCGTAGGTGCCGTGCAGAACGGGGAAGTAGACATCCACGTCGGCTAATTTTTCAATTCCGTTTTGGCGAATTAAATACAGGCCGGGGTGTGATGGGTCGGCGAAGAGCGCCACCGGGCGCAAGCCGATGGTGTCATTTTTCTCCAGCGCAGCAAGGGCATTTTCACCGGTTAGCCAGGCGCCTTCGCGGGTAATGCCGACTTGAATGACGTTGTAACGCGCCGGGTCAAGCGCCGTGAGGATGGAGCGCGCAGACATGAGCGAAACGTCATGTTCGCCAGAACGTCCGCCAAAAAGGACGGCTACGGTTAGTTTGGAGTTAGATGTCATCGATTATCAGTAATCAGTAATCAGTTGTCAGTTGTCAGTATTGGTTGTCTGTGGTTTTATATTCATCATTCTTCATTCTTCACTCTCGTCATTCCCATTCGCCTGCCAGTTCAACTTCCAACTCCAGGCAGATGCCGAATTTTTGGAAAACGGTGGCTTGCGCCAGGTCAATCAGGGCGCGCACATCGGCGGCGCGGGTTTGGCCGTGATTGATGAAGAAGTTGGCGTGCAGGGCGCTGATTTCGGCGTTGCCGATGCGTGTACCTTTCAGTCCGGCGGCTTCAATCAGGCGTCCGGCGTGGTCGCCGGGGGGGTTCTTGAACATGGATCCCATGCTCGCGCCGGGCGGCTGCGCGGCTTTGCGGCGGGCGGAAAATTGGTCAATTGTAGCCTGAATTTCCTGCGCCGGACGGTTTTGCAGGCGAAATTCTGCCGCCAAAATGATGGCTTGCGCTTCGCCGCGTTTGAGGACGGAAGAGCGGTAATCGTAGCCGAATTTTTCCACCGGCCACCAGGCGCGTTCTGCGCGGGCGAGAACTTCGGCGCGCAGCAAGTCGTGCGCTATGTCGCCGCCAAACGCGCCGGCGTTGCCGTATACTGCTCCGCCAACGGTACCGGGGACAGTGGCAGCCCATTCCAGCCCGCTGAAATTTTGCGCGGCGGCGCGGTGCGCCAGGTTGGAGAAGATGACGCCCGCTTCGGCGCGGACGGTGGGGCGCTCGCCCGGTAAAAACTCGACGGCTTTGGCGCGGTTCAAAATCACCAGGCCGCGAATACCTTTATCGCTCACCAACAGGTTCGAGCCGCCGCCCAGCAAGGTGAAGGCCAGCCCCTCGCGCCAGCAAATTTGGATGGCGCGGGCGAGTTCATCCGCCGAGTTGACGGTCACCAGCCAGTCGGCGGGGCCGCCAATGCGGGCAGAGGTGTAGGGGGCCAGATTCACCTGCTCTTGCGCGGAGGCGAACAGTGAGCGCGGGTCGGTCATTTTCGGCGTTATTTCTTTTCTTGCAGATGACCAATCAGCTTGGTCAGAGTTTGGCGCGCCTGTTGAGGTTCTTCCTGTCCGAAGGCGCGGAATGGGCGATTTCCTTGCGCCGGGTCGGGTTCGGGGACAGCACCCAAAACCATGTGAAGCGGCGGCAAGGCCATCATTTCAGATTCAAATTTGCGTTTATTGTTGTTGGATGTAGACATGTTAATTTTCCTTTCCTTTAAGTCCAACGTCGGGAAACTTTGGAGTCCGCGTTTGGAGAGCGTCAAACACTTCACGCGTAACGCGATTGGCGTCGCCTGCTGATAGCACCAGCAAAACGTCGCCGGGGGTTAGCTCGCGCAACAAAATATCACGAATATCATCAAGGTTGGCAACGAAACGCGCCGAAGAATGATGTATCGCCCGCAGCAGTTGCTCCACTGAAAAATCCTGTTTTGGCTCACGGGCGGCGTAAATTTCGCTGACGATGACTGCGCTGGCATCGCCAAAGGCCAGGGCAAACTCGTCGAACAGGGCGCGCACGCGCGAGTAGGTGTGTGGCTGCCAGACGACCCACAGCCGCCGCGAGGCGTAACGGGCGCGGGCGGCGGCCAGCGTCGCACGGATTTCGGTGGGGTGATGGGCGTAATCGTCAATCAGGGTAATGCCATTGACTTCGCCCACAACTTCAAAGCGGCGGCCTGTGCCGAGAAATTCACTCAGGGCATTGGCGGCTTCTTTGAGCGGCAGGTTAAGCAGCCCCGCCAGCGTCAGCGCGGCCAGCGCGTTGCGGACGTTGTGCAAGCCGGGCACGCGCAATTCCACTGCCGACAGGTATTGCACCATGCCGCCCAAACGCACGATAACATCAAAGGTAAAGCCGCCGAAGGCATTTGGCCGCACTGAGCGGGCGATTGCGCCTTCCCCGGCCTCGGTGCGGCCATCGGACGAAATGCGATAGGTGACCACGCGTTTGCCGATGCGGCGGGCTTCGGTCATCAGCGCGAAGGCACCGGGGTCTTCGGCGCAGGCAATCAATGCGCCATTAACCGGAATCAAGCGGGTAAATTCAACAAAGGCGGCTTCAAAATCTGCCGGGGTGGGATAGCAATCGGGGTGATCGTGTTCGACGTTGGTGACGATGGCATACATTGGCTTCAGACCGAGGAACATGCGGTCGTACTCGTCGGCCTCAATGACAAACTCAGCACCTTTGCCTGCGTGCGCGTTGACGTGAAAATTATTCAGCACGCCGCCGACGATGAAGGATGGGTCGCGTTTGAGGCTGTGCAACATCCAGGCAATCATGGCCGTGGTAGTAGTTTTGCCATGCGTCCCGGCAATAGCGATGCCGGTTTTGGATTCCATCAACTTACCGAGGAAATCGGCGCGTTTGAAGACGGGAATGCCAGCCTGATGAGCGGCCTGCACTTCGGGGTTGTCATCTGGAACGGCGGAGGAGCGTACAACCCAGTCTGCGCCCTGGATGTGGGCGGGGGCGTGTCCGAGGAAAACGGCCGCCCCGGCCAGTTTCAGGTCTTCGGCTAGCGGCGAAAACGTCTGGTCAGAACCGGAAACGGTATAGCCGCTCTCCAACAGGAGGCGGGCGATGGCCGAAAGGCCGCTTCCACCGATGCCAATGAAATGAACGTGTGTCATATAAAAACCACCAGCACGAAGATGAAGGCCAGCATGACGGCAAAGTAAATGGCGGGTTCGCCCAGCAAACGGGGCGCCAGGTTGGGAATTAGCGCCCGGGCAGCGTCGCCCATCACGTCGCCCGGAATGGGGGCGGTGATGTAGGAGAAGGGGTAGCCAGCCTGATCAATGTAGAACCAGATCGAGCCGACGACCATGTAGCCGTTGATTGCGCCGAGCATGAAACCCAGCAGGCTATCCTGTAACTTTTCACGCGCCACTTTGGTGGCGAAGCGCGGCAGAGAAACCGTTTGATAGCCAAAAAAGACCAGAATGCCAACGATGATGGCGCGCAACCAGAACAGGGCCATGCCATCGGGTGGCAGCGTGTTGACTACTGGCACATAGCGTTCCAACAAACGGTTGAAGGCCAGCGCCAGAATCAGGCTGAAGGAAACCAGCAATTCTTTGGCCCAGCCGCGCATCGCGCCGATGATGCCAAACAGGATGACAAACAGCCAGAACATGAACGTCAGGCTAACCATAGCGGCCTCCCGCCAGTTCCATCAGGTGCGCGGCCAGTTGTGCGGCGGCTTGTGGGTTGTAGAGCGTTTGCATGGCCTGTTGCATTGCTGCCAGTTTTTCGGGGGTTTCAAATAATTTTTCTACGGTCAGCGCCAGGCCGCTTTTGAGTTTAGCGTCTTCGACCAGAATGGCCGCGCCGCGTTTGGTCAGATACTCGGCGTTGATTTTTTGGTAGCGCCAGGCGTGCGGATACGGGACGAGGATGGCGGGCAGGCCAAAAGCGGGAAATTCTCCCAGGGCTGAAGCGCCCGCGCGCGAGACGACCAAATCGGCGGCGGCGAGGGCCGCGCCCATTTCTTCGTGAACGTAAGCAAATGGATGGTAGCGTTTCGCCAGCGCAGGCGCAAGCGTCAGCGCGTGTTGTTCGACTTCAGGCCAATCCAACTCGCCGCTGATGTGAATCACTTCCATCTTTTTCAGCAGATCTTCGAGATGTGTCAGAACGGCCTGGTTGATGGAGTGTGCGCCTTTACTGCCGCCGAAGAAGAGCAAAACGGGCAGGTCGCTTTTCAGGTTGAGCTGGGCGCGGGCGGCGGCGCGGTGCCAGTTCGTCAGCTCTGGGCGTATTGGGTAGCCGGTCACGCGCAGCTTGGAAAGTTGGTTGGCGAAAAACGCGCGCGACTCATCGGCGGTCAGGGCAATTCGGCTGGCAAAACGCGCCAGGGCTTTGAGCGCCAGCCCCGGTTCGATATCGGGGACATAAAGCAGGGACGGAATTTTGCGCCCGGCCAGCGCCACCGGCCCGGCGACATAGCCGCCGGTGAAGAGCATGGCGTCGGGTTGAAATTCTTGCACCAACACACGCGCCTGTAAAAATCCGCGCAGAAGCGCCATCAGGTTGCCTGGAAGCTGTTGCCAGCTCACGCCGTGTAATCCTGCCGCAGGAATGGCTTTAAACAGAAGACCGGCTCGTTCAACGAGCCCGACTTCCATGCCTTCTTCTCCGCCCACCCACAGAAATTCGGCATCGGGTTGTTGCTGGCGAATGGCGTTAAGAACGGCTAACGCGGGATAAACCCCGCCGCCGGTCCCGCCCGCGCAGATTAAATATCGCGCCAAAGTTCCTCCACTCGGTGCTTGGTTGTGTATCCGGTGAGTTTTGCCGGGAAATATTCATGAGAATGCCAATTGCCACCAGCGAGGCGGTCAGATTGGAGCCGCCGGAGCTGATAAAGGGTAGGGCGTTGCCTGCAAACGGCATCAGCCCGACGATGACCAGCATGTTGATGGACGCTTCCAGCGCAATCCAGAAAGTCAGGCCAGAAGCCAGCAGGCTGCCGAGCATGTCGGGCGCATCTCTGGCAATTCGCAATCCACGCCAAATGATGATGCCGTAGAGCGAGAGCGTGCCGAATGCGCCAAATAGACCGAGTTCTTCGGCGATAACCGCGAAGATGCTATCGGTGGGCGGCACAGGCAGGCCGAGATGTTTGGTTTCGCTGCGTCCCAGCCCAACGCCGAACCAGCCGCCTTTGACGATGGCTTCCAGTGAGCGGCGGACATGGTACGAGGCCTGGAGCGGGTCTTTGATGCCCAAAAAATAACTACTCAGACGCTCGCGGCCAGTGGTGCTCACTTGCACCACCAAAAAGCCAACCACCAGCGCAATCACAAGCAAAATGGCAATCTGTTTCAGGTCGCCGCCTGCCAGGAAAAAGAGCAGGCCGCCCAGGGCGAAAATGGTGGCTGTCGCCGAAAGGTCGGGCTGCAAGTAGATCAGGCCGCCGATGGTACCCAAAATGACAGCCAGCGGCAGCAAACCCCATGAAATATCTTGCAGTTGTTTTTGTTTGGAGTGAAGCCAGACCGATAGATAAATGACGGTGATGACTTTTGCCAGTTCGGAGGGCTGTACCGAACCGGAAAGGAAAGAGCGCGCCGCCCCAAGGCGAATCTCGTTGATGGCGAGGACGGCGACCAGCAGGGCAATCGTCGCCAGCATGGCCGGGACAATCAACGCGTGCCAATGGTGGTAATCTACGCGTGAGAGAATGTAGGCCAGAACCAGCCCGATTCCCAGCCAAAGTAACTGCCGGACAAACATGGCCGATGCGTCGCCGTACACCGCGTAAGAGAAATCAAACGACGCGGAATAGACCATCAGAATGCCAAAGGTCAGCATGGCAATCATTCCCAGCAGAAGCGGAAAATCTACGCTACCGCCTGATTTGTGCGCCACACTGGCAGGCCGGGAGTCGCCCGCAGCGCCGCCGGAAGTAAAATCAATGCCAGGGGTTACCGCAGTGTTTCGGAAAGTTCGTTGACGCATTCTTTAAACCTTTCGCCACGTTCTTCAAAATCTTTGAATTCATCGTAACTGGTGCCGCCGGGAGAAAGCAGAACCACATACCCGGGTTGCGCCACGCGTGAGGCGGCCAGCACGGCCTCCTGAAGTTTTTCGACGCGCACCTGACTGAAGGGGCGCTGACCAGCCATGCGCGGCCCAAGCGCGGCCTCGATTTTGTCGGCGCATTCGCCAAACAAAATCACATGATCCACGCGCTCGTGAATCACTTGCGCCAAAGTTCCCCAGGGCAGGTCTTTGTCGCGCCCGCCCAACAGCAGAATCAGCGGCCCGGAAAAGGAGCGGATGGCGGCCAGGGTGCGCTCTGGAGCGGTGGCAATCGAATCGTTGTACCATTGCGCGCCGCGCCAGGTGCGCACAAACTCAATGCGGTGCGGCACGCCGCGAAAACTTTTGATGCCCTCGCGCATTTCTTCGGGGTTGAAACCGGCGGCGTGAGCGATGGTACAAGCCGCCAAAACGTTTAGCCGATTGTGCTCGCCACGCAATTCGATGACATCTTCCACCGGCAGGTGTATCACCTGCCCGTGCTGCCGTAAGTAGAATTTTCCGTCTGCGCCCACATAACTTCCGCTCAAGCCCTCGGGTAGGCGGCTGAAGCCAAAAGAAAGCAGGTTGGCGCGCACCTTTTCGGCCAAATTCCAGGCTTCGGGGTCGTCGCGCCCCAGAATGGCAAAATCATCCGTCAGTTGGTAGTTGATGATGTGGGTTTTTGCGGCAATGTAGTGCGCCATGCTGCCGTGCCGGTCAAGGTGATTTGGGGTAATATTGAGCACTGCCGCGACGCTGGGCGAAGCGCGCAATAGTTCTGACTGGAAGGATGAAATTTCCAGAATGGACAGGTCGGAAGCCTGCATCTCGTCCACATAGTTGATCAGCGGGTCGCCGATGTTGCCGCCAATCCATACCCGTCCGTACAGGCCGCCAGAACCGCGCTGAGCGATGCGCCCCACCAGTGTGGTGGTGGTGGTTTTCCCGGCAGAGCCGGTGATGCCAATGGTGCGGCAGGGGACGGCGTCCATGAAAATTTGGGTATCGTTGGAGATGCGGACGCGATTCTTCTTGGCGGCGGCGACAATCGGGTTGGTTAGCGGAATGCCGCCCGAGACACACACCAGTTCGGGGCGTAGATCCAAAAGCGAGAGCGGGTGATCGCCTGTGACCCATTCAATTTTGAATTTAGCCAGGCTGGTCATCTCTTCTGTCAGGGCGGCGGGCGCGCGGCGGTCATTCAGTACGACGTTGGCGCCGTGCTGCGCCAGGTAACGCGCCAGCGCCAGCCCTTGCCGGGCGGCGCCAATGATGATGACTCGTTTGCCTTTCCAGTTGATTGACATGGTTTCTCTCTGCTATGCCATCGCCAGCCCAACCCCAATCAGGGCGGCCAGCAAACTGATGAGCCAGAAACGTTGCACGATTTGCGTTTCGCTCCAACCGAGCATTTCAAAATGCAGGTGAATGGGCGCCATTTTGAAGAAACGGCGGCCTTTCGTCCAGCGAAAATAGAGAATTTGGATGGTGACGCTGAGCGCCTCGCTGAATGGGATGACGGCGATGAGCGGTAAAACCGCCCACTGACCAGTCATCAGCGCCACCACGGCCAGGGTTGCGCCCAGCGCCAGTGCGCCGGTATCGCCCATGAAGAGTTGCGCCGGGTGAACGTTGAACCACAAAAAGCCGAATAACGCGCCTACCAGCGTAAATGAGAACTGCGCCAGAAAAAACTGTCCCTGTAAGAGGGCGATGACGCCGTACGCGGCGAAGAGCGTGGCTGAAATCAGCCCGGCCAGGCCGTCGAGGCCATCGGTGAAATTGATGGCGTTGGTCATGCTGACGATGATAAACATGGCAATCAGCACATAGGCCCAGGGCGCCAAATCCACCGCCAGCCCGCCGGGGAAGAGCCACCAGTAATCTTTGAATTCGATCACCCGCTGAACGCCGGGGATGTAGAGTCCGGGGGTCTCCAGCATAAATTTAAGCGCCCAGGCGACGACAAAGGCAATCAGCCACTGTGAGATGAATTTGACGCGAATGGTCATGCCGTCGCCTTTGCGTTTGCCGCGAATGCCTTCCCAGTCATCAACGCCGCCTAAAATACCGAAGGCTAGCATGGTTACCAACGGCACCAGCACCGATTTTCCGGCCAGTTTCAGACCAATCAGCGCGGCAGCGTTGAGCAAAACGGTCAGTAAAAGTACCGGTAACGTCACCATGACGCCGCCCATGGTTGGCGTGCCCATCTTGACCATGTGCTTGCCCGGCTCTTCGACGCGGATGATTTTGCCAATTTTAAAGTGCCGCAGGACGCGCAAAAATGGTCCGCCCCAGATGACGGTCAGCATGAAGCTTAGCCCGGCCAGGCTAACCGCCAGCGTAGACTCTTTCATTGGGCGGCCTCCAGCGCGGCGACAATTCGCTCCATGTGCAGGCCATGTGAGCCTTTGATGAGAACCGAGTCGCCGGACAGGATATTTTGTTGCAGCCAGGCGGTGAGCGCCTCACGGTCTTCGTATTCGTAAATATTCTGGCGTTTCATTCCAGCGCGGCGTGCCGATTCGGCAATGATGTGTGCGCGGATGCCGAGCGTGACCAGCGTTTCGGCTACCTCGGCAGCGCGTGCGCCCACTTTTTCGTGACCTTCGCGCTCGTAGGGGCCAAGTTCCAGCATGTCGCCCAGTACGGCGATGCGGCGCGCGGGCAATTCTTCCAGTAGAGTCAACGCCGCCAGCGTCGATTCGGGCGAGGCGTTGTAGGTATCATCCAGCAGGAGTGCGCCGTTTTCAGTGCGAACCGCCACCAGGCGCAGCTGCGTCTGGCTTTCCTGCAATCCGCGCACGATTTCGTCCCAGGTCAGGTTTTCCACCAGGCCGACGGCGGCGGCGCGCAGGGCGGTGTGAACCGAGTGCCGGCCAATCATGGGGACGCGCAGATGTAAAATTTCGTTGCCGTAGTGCAGGCGAAAGCGGATGCCTTCCAGCCCCATGCCCATCACGTCATCTGCCCACAGGTCTGAAGATGGGTCGAGGCCGTAAGTGAAAATGCGCGCGCGTGTGCGCGCGGCCATCGGGCGAACCAGCGCGTCATCTTGATTGAGAATGGCAACGCCTTCCGGCGCAGACGGCAGGGATTCGACTAGTTCACCTTTTCCCTGGGCAATGGTTTCCTGCGAACCGGCGCGTTCGGCGTGTACCGTGCCGATATTATTCATCACGCCAACTTGCGGACGGGCAATTTCACACAGTTGGGCAATTTCACCGGGAATGTAAAAACCCATTTCTAAAACGGCGTATTGATGGCCGGGGGTCAGCCGTAAAACATTCAGCGGCAGGCCAATTTCGTTGTTCAGGTTGGCGACGCTTTTGAGGGTGTGGTAACGCTGGCTGAGTACCTGCGCTACCGCCTCTTTGGTGGTTGATTTTCCGACACTGCCGGTGATGCCAATCACGCGCAAAGTGAGTTTCTGACGCCAAAACGCGGCGATTTTTTGCAACGCGGCGACGGTGTTTTCAACGCGGATGAGGATGGGCGGGTTCAGGCGCGCGGGCAGAGTCATCTGCGCGCCGGGGCGGGTGTCAACCAGCGTAAAGGGTTCTTCTACATCGCGTTCGATCAGCGCCGCCAGTGCGCCGCGCTGAAAAGCCTGGGTAATGAAACTGTGTCCGTCTACCCGCTCACCAGAAATGGCGACAAACAACCCGCCGGAAATAACCTGGCGTGAATCAATCGCCGCCTCAGTGATCACCAGAGGGGCAATCACCGGGCGGATGTGTGTCAGGGCTTCGAACACGTCTGCGAGGGTTAGCACATTCTCCTCATCATTACCGTCATTGTCCTGCCAGCTGCTGGCGCACCGCATCAGGGGGAATTTTCATCAGCACCACTAATTTTTCGGCCACGGTGTGAAAAACCGGGGTGGCAACATACGAGGCCCAGTCGGCTTCGGGGCGTTCCAGCCAGACATAAATCATAAATTGCGGGTCGTCAAGCGGCCCCCAGCCAATGAAGGAAGCGTTGATTGCGTCGGGCTGGTAAACGCCGTTTTCGGGAATTTGCGCCGTGCCGGTTTTGCCTGCCAGCCGATAACCATCCAGGCGCGCCAGCGATTGATTGCGCTCCATTGCGGCGGCCAGCATTTCACTGACGGTGCGAGCGCTCTGCGGCGAAATCGGCGTACCGAGGATTTGCGTTGGTGTATCGTACTGATGCCCGTTGCTGACCATGCCGTACAGCAGGTGCGGATAGACCATTTTGCCATCGTTCGCCAACGCCGAAGCGGCGGTCATGAGTTGAATGGGCGTAAGCGCAACCCCCTGTCCGAAGGCGTTCGTGCCCAGGTCAATCTGATACCAGTCTTCGTCGCCGGGGGTTTTCAATCGTCCGGAAGATTCTCCGGCCAGGTCAATTCCGGTTGGATGTCCCAGTCCGAAGCGGCGCATGTAAGTGTAGTAGGTATCCTGCCCCATCAGGTCGGCCAGGCGCGCCATGCAGATGTTGAGCGAGTTCGCCAGGCAGCCGGTCATATCCTGTACGCCCCAGGCGCCACGGTCCCAGTTATAAACGTATCCACCGCCAATTTCATAGAAGCCGGTATCCAGGTAGGTTGTACCGGGGGCGACAAGGCCTGAGTCGATGGCGGCGGCCATGGTTAAAATTTTAATAACCGAGCCGGGTTCGTATTGCATCGAAACCGCGCGGTTGAATTCACTGGCATTATGATAAATGCTGGTGTAGTTTGAAAAATCATTCAGGTTCATTTGTGGGCTGGAGGCCATGGCGAGAATCTCACCATTTTTTGGGTTCATTACCACAATCGTCCCGGCCTGGGCGTTGGTTTCTGTCAGCGCGTCGTTCAAAATTTGTTCCACGGCGGCCTGTACTTCGCGGTCAAGCGTCAGTATCAGGTCAGAACCTTTGGGAATTTGCGGTAATTCCTCGGCGCGATTGGGACTTTCTGGCACCCAAACTGTTGCCGGTACGCCCGCCAGCAGGTCGTTGTATTTTTCTTCCACACCAAAATAGCCGCGCCCTTCCAGCGTGACAAAACCCAGCGCGTTGGAGCCAAGTGTATTTTCTGGGTAGGTACGCTGTAAATGTGCGTTGAAACTCAGCCCGGCCAGGCTGGGGTCACCGGTTTTTTGATATTGTTCTGCCAGTTGGGCCTGCAAATCTTTCAAAGCCAGCGCCTGTTGTGAAGGAACGTAATCCTTCAACACCATGTAGACCAGGCCTTCGGGCGGATTGATCAGGTTGTTGTAAACAGTGTCGTAGTCCATGTTCAAGACCACGCTCATGCTGAGCGCAACGCTGTTGGGGTTTTTAACGTCGCGCAGGCTGACGCCGACTTCGTAAACGGTTTTGTTGCCCGCCAGCAAAAAGCCATGCCGGTCATAAATTTGGCCGCGCTCTGGGTAGAGCGTGCGAAACTCGCCAGAGTAGCGGTCACCCTGTTGCAAGAAAGCCGCCGCCTGTGAACTGTACTGAATGCGGACAATTTGAATCAGGATGACGAATCCCAAGGCCGCAAAAATTGCGGCCAGGATGCGAGCGCGGGAACGGTAAAGATTTTTCATTGCGGCAGGGGCGCAGAAGCGCTCTCCAACTGTTGAGCAATCCATTCCAGCAAAGATTGCTGGAATGCGGGCTCATTGGCGATTCTTCCTTCCTGTTGCGATTCCATCGTCAGGTGAACGCTGTTATCAGGAATGTAACCGGGGACAAGAACATAATCCAAATCGTCGCGCGTCAGCGGTTGATAACCAAGGGCGACGGCGCGGGCTTCAAAAGTCTGGTTGGAAAGCAGGCTGGCGAGCTGGGTTTCCAGGTCGGCGTTGGAACGTTCGTTGGCGGCAATGGCGAGTTCAAGGCTTTGAATATCGCGCCCAGAAATGGCCGCGCGTGAGGAAACATCCAGATACAAGCCGGCCAGCACCGCCAAAATGGCGACTGCACCGGCAAACATCACCAGCCATTGCTGGCGTAATGCGGGCGGCAGGGAAAAGCCAGCATCCAGCGAACTAACCGCTTCGAGATAAGCGGCGAAAGTGCGGCGCGCGCCGCGGGAGCGAACAGGAGCAGAAGCAGTCATAATTTTTCCACTACGCGTAATTTTGCGCTGCGCGCCCGCGAATTGGTATGTGTTTCGCTTTCGCTGGCTTCGAGCGGTTTGCGGTTGAGCTCACGCAGGCTGGCCTGATGTCTGCAAGTACAGATTGGCTGGCGTGGCGGACAGATGCAATCGCGGCTTTCGCGCCGAAAATATTCCTTGACGAGACGGTCTTCCAGCGAGTGGAAAGAGATGACCGCCAGACGGCCTCCGCGCCGCAGAAGCGCTGCCGCGAGCGGTAAAACCTGTTCGATTGAATCAAGTTCGCCGTTGACGGCAATTCTCAGCGCCTGGAAGGTGCGCGTGGCCGGGTGAATGCGCTCACGGTGTCCGAAAGTTTTTAGAAACAAGCCGGCCAGTTGATGGGTGCTGGTTAGCGGGCGGTTTTGCGTGATTAACCGGGCAACCTTGCGGGACTGGCGTTCCTCACCGTAGCGGAATAAAATATCAGCCAGTTCGTTTTCTTCCAGCGTGTTCACCAGATCGGCGGCGGAGCGTTCCGACTGGGGGTCGAAGCGCATATCCAGCGGACCGTCTTCCAAAAACGAGAAGCCGCGCGCCGGTGTATCAATCTGCATGGAAGAAACGCCCAGATCGAGGACGATACCATCCACCTTTGACCAGCCGAGCGCTTGCGCCTGCGTGGTCATTTGCGTGTAGGATGCCTGAACCAGGTGCGCCCGCCCGCCGAAGGGGGCGAGATGTTGACGGGCAATTTCCAGCGCCTGGGGGTCGAGGTCGAGGCCGAGCAGTTCGCCAGCGGGCGCGCTAGCCTGCAAAATTCCGGCGGCGTGACCGCCCGCGCCGAGGGTACCATCCACATACTGACCGGAAGCATCAGGCTGCAAAGCGGTTATAATTTCATCATAGAGAACGGGTATGTGGGCTTCCATTGCATTTACGCGCCCGTCGAAAGATTTAGCGTTTGAAAGCGCCCGGCATTGGCATCTGCATCTTGCAGGGTTTGCATCTGAAGCGACCACTCGGCGGGAGTCCAAATTTCAAAATATTCGCCCTGACCGACGACCATCGCTTCGGCCTCGCTTCCGATAAACTCGCGCAAAGTCTGCGGCAGGAGAATGCGCCCGGATTTGTCCACTTCCACTTGATAAGCCGATGAAAGCAATAAACGGCGCAGGAGGCGGGCGGCGGGATCGGTGATGCTCATGGCGTTGATGCGCTGATAAACTTGCTGAAAGTAGTCAGCGGTCATCACCATGAGATTGCGGTCAAAACCTTGAGAGAGAAAGGCGCCACCGGTCAACGCTTCGCGGAAGGCTGACGGAATGGTCAGTCGTCCTTTTTCGTCCAGCGTGTGGTGATACTGCCCTAAGAACATATGTTCTACTCTCTCCTTTAATGCGCGGAACGCCGGACATTTAGCCCGGCGCTCCACTTCGTCCCACTTACTCCCACTTACTCCCATATTCTACATCATTTTATGGCTCTTTTCAAGCAGGTATAGTACTTATCTCCCATATTTGTGCCGATTTGTAATGTTTCTGCCATTTTTACCGCGTTTTATTGTTGCACAAGTCCATCACAACCCCACTTTGGCTCTGGAGCATAAATAATGAACCTTTCCCTGCTTGAATCACCGCGCTGGCAAGATTACGAATTACTCGATAGTGGTAACGGCCTGAAATTGGAACGTTTTGGCCGTTATCGTTTTATGCGCCCCGAAGCGCAGGCGATGTGGAAGCAGAGCCTGCCCGCCGCTTCGTGGAACGAGGTTGATGGCGTTTTTCAACCCAGCAGTGAGGAAAGCGGTGGTCACTGGCAACTCAAAAAGAAAATCAGTGAAAAATGGGAGATGCGCTACCCGCTTGAAGCGGCGCGCGCGCCCTTGCGCTTTAGCGTGATGACCACGCCGGGGCGGCATCTGGGGGTTTTTCCCGAAACCGCCGCGCACTGGGATTGGTACGCCCGTCTGATTGCGGATGCCCGCCGCCCACTGAAGGTCTTGAATCTCTTCGGCTACACCGGCCTGGCCTCGCTGGCCTGCGCCGCGGTTGGGGCGGGCGTCACCCATGTGGATGCCTCCAAAAAATCGGTAACGTGGGGCCGCGAAAATCAGGCCCTTTCTGGGCTGGATGACAAACCCATCCGTTGGATTGTGGATGACGCCCTCAAGTTTGTGGAGCGCGAGGCGCGCCGCGGTGCACAATATGAAGGAATTTTGCTCGACCCGCCCAAATTTGGCCGCGGCCCCAAAGGCGAAATTTGGGAAGTCTATAAAGCCCTGCCCACCCTGCTGGATGCCTGCCGCCAAATCCTGGCCCCGCGCCCGCTGTTTGTGGCGCTGACAGTTTACGCCGTGCGCGCTTCGGCCATTCATCTGCGCCAGAGCCTGGCCGAGATGCTGGCCGATTTCGGCGGCGAGTTGGACGCTGGCGAATTGGTCTCGCGCGAAAGCGGCGCCGGGCGGCTGCTTTCGCACGCCGTCTACGCCCGCTGGAACGCCCTATGACAAACCCTGACCCAAATTTCCTCGAAAAAACTCGCCGCCGCATCCTTTGGCCCAGCGCGGCCATTATTATCGCCTGGACGCTGATTAACCTGTGGGGCTTTTTCGCCTGGGCAGACGCATCGCGCTCAAATTTTTCCTGGGGTCTTCTTGGGCATGGTCTGCTCTGGCTGGCTGGGCTGGCGGGTATGGCCTGGAGCGGCCAGCGCATTTTGCGCTATCTGACTGAACAGGAGCGCATCGCGGATGAATTGCGTTTGAGCGAGGCGCGTTACCGGCATCTGGTGGAACTTTCCCCGGCAGGCATTGCCATTCATCAGGATGGGAAAATCGCCTTTGTCAATCCGGCGGTGCTGAAACTGCTGGGCGTCAATGCGCCAGCGCAATTAGTTGGACAGACCATGATGCAGTTCGTCCACCCCGATTCGCAGGCGCTTGTTCGTGAGCGAATTGCCCACATGGTGACCAGCGGCCAGCCCGCTCCCGCCGCCGACGAAAAACTGGTGCGCCCCGATGGCAGTGTGATTGACGTGCAATTGGCCTCCGCGCCGATGAATTTTGGCGGCAAACCGGCCTTTCAGGTGCTGATTCATGACCAGACCCGCCAAAAACGCCTGGAACGCGCCCTGCAATTCATCGAAAAAGGCGTCTCTGCCCGCATGGGGCAGGCTTTCTTCCAGTCGGCGGTGACGCAGTTGGCGAGCGCGCTGGAAGCCGACGTGGTTTTCATCGGCGAATATTTGCCGGGCGTTGAGCGCGTGCGCACGATTGCGGTCTGCGCCGACGGTAGCCCCGCCGACAATTTTGAATATGACCTGGCGGGCGCGCCCTGCGCCAACGTCATCAACCGCGAGTTGTGCTGTTACCCATCCGGCGTGGCCGACTTGTTTCCGCTGGACGAGGGCCTGCGCACCCTGCAGGTGGATGGTTACCTCGGGATGCCGCTGCGGACGGCGGAACGCGCGCCGAGCGGCATTTTGGTGGCGCTCTACCGCCGCCCCATCAGTGACCCGGAATTCGCGCGCAGTGTCGTCCAAATTTTTGCCAGCCGCCTCGAAGTGGAAGTGGAGCGCGACCGCGTTTTGCGCGACTTGCGCGAAAGTGAAGCCCGACTGGAGGCTGTCTTTAAAAATATTCCCTTTGAAATGTGGGTGTCTGACGAAAACGGCTGTTGTGTGATGCAAAACCCTGTTTCCGAACAGTATTGGGGTACCCTGATTGGAAAATTTCCTGATGATGCGCCAGTTGCGTCTGAAACTCAGCGTATGTGGCACACAAAAAATTTGAGCGTACTATCGGGTCAAGTGGTACGTATGACCCAGACCATTCAACGTGAACAGCAAATGCTCTACATGGAATGCATCATGGCGCCTATCCATGTGGAAGAAAAAATTACCGGGCTGGTGGGCGTTAATATTGACATCACTGACCGGCATAATACCGAATTGCAACTGCGTGAAGCCTTAAACGCCTTACAGGAAAGTCAGGCGCGCCTGAACGCCATCTTTGAAAATATCCCCTTCGATTTGTGGCTGGCCGACACCCATGGCGTCACCATTTTGCAAAACCCGGTTTCACTGGCAATTTGGGGAAAAAATATTGGCAAACATATTATCGACATGAACGCGCCAGAAGAACTCAAAACTCAATGGCTCGAAAATAACCGCCGTGTGTTGGCCGGAGAAACCATCCGCCATATCCAGAGAGTGGAGCGCAACAGACAGGTTTACCACTTTGAAAGTTTTCAATCGCCCATCCGCGCCGGGAATGAAATCGTCGGCTACGTGGGCGCCAACATTGACATCACCCGCCAAAAAATGAGTGAGCAGAAAATTCAGCAATCGCTGCGCCATCTGACCATGCTGCGCGAAATAGACCAGACCATTTTGGCCGGGCAGGAGTTGCGCAATGTCATGGAAACGCTCTGCCGCCAGATTGCACAATTGTTGCAGGTGGACGGTGTGGAAATTTTGCAATATGATTTGGTGACTCTGCGGCTGGAGATTTTGGCGCGGCACGGCCTGCGCGCCTACTCGGCTTTCGGTAGTTTCTCTGTGCAAGAGGATATCGCCTCCGCCGCTGTGCTGAATATGGACAGCGTTTATGAGCGCAACTTCCCGGCCTATCTGAAAACTTTCCCGACTTGTGCTGAACTTGAAAGCGAGAAATTTCAAACATACGCCGTCCTGCCGCTGATTGCCAAGGGCAGCGTGCGCGGTGTGCTGGAAATTTTTCAGCGCGTTGACCGAGCGCTGGATTCGGAATGGTGGGAACTGGCGCAGACGGTTGCCAATCAGGCCGCACTGGCACTGGACAACTTCACCCTTTTCCACAGCCTGCAACGCTCCAATGCCGAACTTTCGCTGTCGTATGACCTGACGCTGGAAGGCTGGTCGAAAGCGCTGGAACTACGCGATTATGAAACCGAGGGCCATACCCAGCGCGTCACCAATCTGACGGTGCGCCTGGCCGAATTTATGAATGTGCCGCGCGAGCAGCTCATTCACATTCGGCGCGGCGCGTTATTGCACGATATCGGAAAAATTGGCATTCCCGACGCAATTCTGCACAAACCTGGCCCGCTGACCGAAGCGGAATGGGAGATTGTGCGCCAGCATCCCCGCTTCGCCTACGAAATGCTTTTTCCCATTCCGTTTCTACACCCCGCGCTGGAAATTCCGCATTATCACCACGAGCGCTGGAGCGGTTCTGGTTACCCGGAAGGGCGCAAAGGCAAAGACATCCCTCTGCCTGCGCGCATCTTCGCTGTCGTAGACGTGTGGGATGCGTTGATTAGCCCGCGTCCCTATCACCAAGCCATCAGCCACGCCGAAGCCTTTGAATACCTGTGCCAAAATAGTGAGATTCAATTTGACCCGGAAATTGTCGCCGCCTTTTTGAAGATGATTAAGCGCCCATGACGTTATGACTTTTCCAGCGTCAACAAAACCTGCTCACGTTCCACCGTTTGCCCCGCTGAAACCGTCAGTGCAACCACGCGGCCATCAAACGGCGCGGCAATTTTCATCTCCATTTTCATTGCTTCCATCAGCGCTAGTGCCTGGCCTTTTTTGACCATTTCGCCCACGGCAACCAAAATTGCGCGCACGGCGCCGGGCATTGGCGCGCGCAACTCGCCGCTGGCTGCGTTACCGTGCGCGCTTGCGCGTGTACGCTCCAGCGCAGTCGTTTGCCCTTGCCAGGTGACCCAAGTGCAGACGGCGTCTTGCGAAACCGAAATGTGCTCGCGCCAATCTTCTGGAAGAGAAAAGGCCGCCGGAGCCGAGAGCCGGAACCCGTCAGGAATGTTCCAGGGGCTGAGCTCTGCCGGTTGCGGCGTCAGTTTCAGCGCCGCCATTCGCCCCAATTCCAGCGGCGCGGGCGCGGGCGACCAGCGAAAAATCGTTTCCACCCAGCGGGTAAAAACATCGCCGCGCGCAAAATCATCGTGTGCAATCAGCGCCTGCAAAAAATCAATGTTTGTCGTCACGCCGTGAACGACAAATTCACGCAGTGCGGTGCGCATTTTGGCAATCGCCGCCGGGCGGGTTTCGGCGTGGACGATGACTTTTGCCAGAAGCGGGTCGTAAAAATGGCTGACTGCGCCGCCGCTTTCAATACCGGAATCGACTCGCGCGTTCGGCGGCTCAATCACTTTCAGCAGGCGCCCGGTGCTGGGGAAAAAATCGGCGTCTTCGGCGTAGATGCGGCATTCGATGGCGTGTCCCTGCTGGCGCAATTCGCCCTGCGAAAACGGGAATGGTTCGCCGGCGGCGGCGCGGATTTGCCACTGCGCCAAATCTAGCCCGGTGACCATTTCTGTTACTGGATGCTCAACCTGCAAGCGGGTATTCATTTCCAGAAAAAAGAAAGACGCGGTTTGTGTATCGAAGATGAACTCGACGGTTCCGGCGCTGAAGTAGCCAACCGCGCGCGCCGCTCGAACCGCCGCCGCGCCCATCTGCACGCGGATTTCGGGTATCAGCAGAGGCGAGGGGCTTTCTTCGATGATTTTTTGGTGGCGGCGCTGGACGGAACATTCGCGCTCAAATAAATGCACCAGGTTGCCGTGCTGGTCGCCAAAGACCTGAATTTCGATGTGATGCGCGTTTTCGATGTATTTTTCCAGCAGCAAGCGTTCGTCGCCAAAGGCATTTTTTGATTCGCGCCGGGCGGCCTCCAACGCTTCGGGCATTTCCTGCGCGGAGCGGACGACCCGCATGCCTTTGCCGCCGCCCCCGGCGGATGCCTTGACGAGAACAGGGTAGCCGACGGTTTCCGCGGTCGCCAGGGCGGTTTCCACGCTGGTAATTTCTTCCGCGCCGGGAACGGTTGGCACACCGGCGATTTTCATGCGCCGCTTTGCCTCGGATTTGTCGCCCATGGCGCGCATGGCATCTGCGGGCGGGCCGATAAAAATTAACCCGGCGGCGGCCACCGCATCCGCAAACTCGGCGTTTTCGGAGAGGAAGCCGTAGCCAGGGTGAATGGCTTGCGCGCTGGTGATGCTGGCGGCGTGGAGAATGTTCGGGATGTTGAGATACGATTCGCGCGGGGCAGCGCCGCCGATTTCCACGGCTTCATCCGCAAAGCGTACATGCCGGGCGTTTTTATCAGCAGTGGAATAGACCGCGACGGTTTGAATGCCCAAGGCGCGGCAGGCGTGCATGATGCGGATGGCGATTTCGCCACGGTTGGCAATAAGAATTTTTGAGAACATATTTCCACTTTCTACATTCTGAAGACCCCAAAGCCGTCGCCTTCCGCCGTGCTGCCGACCAGCGCGAGCGCCAGCCCCAGCGCCTGACGGGTATCGGCGGGGTCAATCACACCGTCATCCCACAACCGCGCCGAGGCGTGGTAGGGATTGCCTTCGTTTTCGTATTTTTCGAGGGTTGGGCGCTTGAATTCTTCGGCTTCGGCGGGCGTCAGGACGGGTTTGCCCTCGCGCGCCAGTTGGTCTTGTTTGATGGTCAGTAATACGTTGGCGGCTTGTTCGCCGCCCATGACGCTGATGCGCGCGTTCGGCCACATCCACAAAAAGCGGGAGGCGTAGGCGCGCCCGGCCATGGCGTAGTTGCCCGCGCCGAAAGAGCCGCCAATGATGACCGTCAATTTTGGCACGCGTGCGTTAGCAACGGCGTGAACCATCTTGGCGCCATCACGGGCAATGCCGGCGGCTTCGTATTCCTTGCCAACCATGAAACCGGTGATATTTTGCAAAAACAAGAGTGGAATGCCGCGCTGGTCGCACAGTTCAATGAAATGAGCGGCTTTCAAAGCGGATTCGCTGAATAGAATGCCATTGTTGGCGATAATTCCCACAGGGTAGCCCCAAATTTTGGCGAAGCCGCAGACAAGGGTGGTGGCGTAACGCGCCTTGAATTCACGAAATTGACTGCCATCCACCAGGCGGGCGATGATTTCGCGCACATCGTAACTTTCGCGGAAGGAGCGCGGCAGGATGCCGTACAGGTCGTCCATGGGGTAGAGCGGTTCTTGCGCAGGCGCAAACGACCCGCCAGAGAAGTTTTGCTTTGCTGGCAGCGTCTCGACAATTTCGCGCAAAATCTCAATGGCGTGGTCGTCATTTTCAGCAAAGTGGTCGGCCACGCCGCTTTTGCGGGTGTGGACATCCGCGCCGCCCAACTCTTCAGCGCTGACATCTTCGCCGGTAGCGGCCTTGACCAGCGGCGGGCCGCCCAGAAAAATCGTTCCGGTGCCTTTGACGATGATGGCTTCGTCGCTCATGGCGGGAACATACGCGCCGCCCGCCGTGCAGCTGCCCATCACCGCGGCGATTTGTGGAATGCCTTTGGCGCTCATACGCGCTTGATTGTAGAAAATGCGCCCAAAATGATTGACATCCGGGAAAACTTCGTCTTGAAGCGGCAAAAAAGCTCCGCCGGAATCGACTAAATACAGGCAGGGCAAGCCATTCTCCTCGGCAATTTGCTGGGCGCGCAGATGTTTTTTGACCGTCATCGGAAAATATGTGCCGCCCTTGACAGTGGCGTCGTTGGCAAGAATGAGAACTTCCCGCCCGGAAACGCGCCCGATACCGGTCACAATGCCAGCGCCGGGGGCGTCGCCGCCATACATGCCCCAGGCGGCCAGCGGGGAAAGTTCCAAAAATGGCGAGCCGGGGTCAAGCAGGCGTTCAATGCGCTCGCGCACAAATAATTTTCCCTGTTCCTCGTGGCGTTTGCGGTATTTTTCGCCGCCGCCCGCGCGTACTTGCGCCAGCCGGGCGGATAATTCTTGCGCCAGAGTGCGCTGATGCGCGGTGTTTGCGGCAAATTCAACAGAATTGCGATCTACTTGCGTGATGAGCGGTTGCATGTCCGGCCTCCTGCTTGGGGTGGAACAATTATATAACCAATCACGGTATAATTTTGGCATGAATACATTTTCTTCCAGCCTTTCCATCGGTTGTACTGGCGCAACTGCATTGGGTGAAATTTGGGTTGCTGCCAGTTCTGCCGGGGTTATCGCCCTTGAATTTCCATCCAGCCGCGAAAAATTTACCGCCGCGCTGGAAAAACGTTTTGGCGCGCCAGTCGAATTTGCCCCGGAGAAGGTTTCCGTTGCGCTGGAGCAAATTCGCCAGTATCTGGCCGGTATACGCTGCGAGTTTTCTCTGCCGATTGACTGGAGTGGAATGCGTCCTTTCCAACAGGAAGCCTTGCGTGAAACGCTGAAAATTCCCTGCGGGCAAACGCGCACCTATGGCGACCTGGCCGCCGCGCTGGGAAAACCACGCGCTGCCCGTGCTGTTGGCCGCGCCGAAGCGACCAATCCCTTGCCGCTGGTGATTCCCTGCCACCGTGTGCTGGGGAGCGACGGAAAACTCCACGGCTACGGCGCAGGCGAGGGCCTGCCCACCAAAACCTGGTTATTAAATTTGGAACGAGCGAATACCTGAAATGACCATCACCAACCATTTTCCGCGCGGATTTTTGTGGGGAACGGCCACCGCCTCGCATCAGGTGGAAGGTAACAATACCAACAACAACTGGTACGCCTGGGAGCAGGCTGGTCACACCCGCGACAAAAGCGGCCTGGCCTGTGACTGGTGGGGCGGGCGCTGGAAGGAAGATATGGAACGCGCCGCCGAGACCGGCCAGAATACGCATCGCTTTTCCATTGAATGGAGTCGCGTGCAGCCAACTCCCGACCGCTGGGACGAAAGCGCCATTGAAAAATATCGCAGTATGGCGCGCGGCATGGTGGAACGCGGCCTGACGCCGCTGGTGACTCTGCACCACTTCAGCGACCCGCTCTGGCTGTACGAGCAGTGCGGCTGGGAAACCGAAGCCGTGTTGCCCTGCTTTGAAAAATACGCCCGCAAAATGGCGGAGGCGCTCAAAGAATATGTTTCCACCTGGGTGACGATTAACGAGCCCAACGTTTATGCCCTGAACGGCTACGTTGCCGCAGATTTTCCCACCTGCCCGCAAGGTCACAAGGGTATGGCTGTTGCCTTGCGCGTGCTGGCGAACATGCTGCGCGGCCACGCCGCCGCCTATCGCGCCTTGCACGAAATTCAACCCGAAGCGCATGTTGGCTACGCCCTGCATTATCGTCCGATGGTGGCGGCGCGCCCCTGGTTCCCGCTGGATGCGCTGATGCGGAAAATTCAATATGACGGCATCAACATGGCCTTTCCGAGCGCCATCAGCAGCGGCGTGATGAAATCGCCGCTGGGTAAAGTGAACATTCCCGAAGCAAAAGGCTTGCAGGATTTTGTCGGGTTGAATTATTACTCGGTGGATACGGTGAAGTTTGACTGGTCGGCGCGCAAGGAGTTATTTGGCCGCCGCTATTACCCCGCCGATTCGGATTTCAGCACAAATAAATTTATTGCCAACATTCCGTGCGGACTGTTTGATTCGGTGCGCTGGGCGGCAGAAACCTACCCCGATACACCCATCGTCATCACCGAAAACGGGGTGGAAGACGCTGATGACAAACTGCGCCCGCGTTACCTGGCGCAACATTTGCAACAATTGTGGCGGGCGGTCAACTTCAATTACCCGGTCAAAGGCTACTATCACTGGTCGCTGGTGGATAATTTTGAGTGGGAGCGCGGCTGGAGTCAGCGTTTTGGCCTGTGGGGGCTGGATGTCGAAACCCAGGCGCGCATCCGCCGCCCCAGCGTAGACCTGTACGCTGAAATTTGCCGCGAAAATGGAATTTCAGACGAAATGGTGGAAAAATATTGCCCGGAAGTACGGGAGAAGATGTTCCCAGGGAGGAATGTTGCCCCATAGTTTGGAATGTGGTATGCAGGTATGCAACCTGGCGGCCTTTGATGCGTGTCATTTTATAACTATTCAACCATTTTGTCTCTAAACACGTACCGGCGGGCTGGAAGCCCTGCCTCAGTACATGGAAGTCTTTCGGGCTGGCATAACGAGTCGGATTTATCCGACTTTTGCACGGTGAGGCAGGACTTTAGTCCGCCGAAACAGCGATGGCTGAGCAGCTACCCGTAAAGATTAGAAAAAGAACCGGCCTCTTCTCAGGCCGGTTCTTTTTCTCTAGGAGCGAATGTCGAGAATTTCTTTGACCACGGGTGAAATGATTTTTCTCAGTTCGTCGGCGTCAAGCCCCTTGATTTTGAAGGTGATGATTTTGTTGGATGGGTTTTCACCGGTGAACTGTCCAAAGGCGACAAAGTTGCCTTTTTTGGCCGAAATCGCTTCGGTGAGCGCTGCCAGTTGGCCGGGTTTGTCTTCCACCAGCGCGGTAACGCGCACGCCCGCTTCGCGCGCGCCCATCAGTTCGAGGAAGACTTTGAACAGGTCGGTTTCGGTGATGATGCCCACCACGTTACCATCGCGCACGACCGGCAGACCGCCAATTTTGTTATCGGCCATGATGCGGGCGGCCTGTTCGATGGGCGTGTTTTCGTCAATGGTCATGACATTTTTGGTCATGACTTCGGCAATGGTGATTTTGCTGAGCAGGTAGTTCATTTCCCAAATGCTCAGGGTGGTTACGGGCGAAGGCGATGCGTTGAGCAAGTCTTTATCCGAAACAATGCCAACCAGCTTGCCATTTTTGACCACCGGGGTGCGGCGGATGTGTTCTTTTTTCATCAAACTCAATGCTTCGGTGATGGGCATATCGGGGGAAATGATAATCACCGGTTTGGACATTCTTTCGCCTACGAACATGGGAGCCTCCTTACAAAATGGTGGATAAATTTATTCTAGTACCGGAACTTTCCGATTTTGTAGGGTAAAAACGGCGCAATTGCGCCGTTTTTACCCTACATTTTTATAAAGTTCCGGCACTAGGGTACAGGGTACGCCAAAAAGAGTTTATGTGGATGTTTGTCATGCTTTAGGTAAATTATAAGCCTAAATAGGTTTCGCGTACGTGGCTGTCGTTCATGAGCTTATGCGCCGGCCCTTCCATTTCAGATTTTCCCTCGGCGATAACATAGGCGTAATCGCCAACGGCCAGCGCCATTTGAACATTTTGTTCTACCAGTACGATGGTCAGCCCTTCTTTGCGGAGTTGGCGCAACGTCTCAAAGAGTTGCAGAGTCAGCACCGGCGCCAGGCCAAGCGACAGTTCGTCAATCATCAGCAGGCGTGGGTCAGCCATGATGCCGCGTCCCACAGCCACCATCTGCTGTTCGCCGCCAGAGAGCGTTCCGGCTTTTTGAACGGCGCGCTCTTTCAGACGCGGAAAAAGCGCAAAGACGCGCTCCAGATTTTGCTGATATTTACCGTGCGCGCGCTGATTGGTGGCGCCGATTTCCAGGTTTTCCTGCACGGTCATATCGGTGAAGAGTTGGCGGCCTTCGGGAACCAACACCAGCCCCAGGTCGGCTTTGGCGTAGGCGGGGCTGTGGGTGATGTCTTGCCCGCCGAAGGTGATGCTGCCCTGCCAGGTGCGGTTCAGCCCCATGATAGTGCGCAGCAGGGTGGTTTTGCCGACGCCGTTGCCGCCCACCAGACAGGTGAGCTTGCCTTCTTCGGGGCTGATGTTCATGCCCCACAGAATTTGTACTTCTCCGTAGCCGGAGGTGACGTTTTTGATTTCCAGAATGCTCATGTCAGGCTTCCTCCATCAGCCGCCGCGCCATGTTTGGGTCGCCCAAATAGGCTTCCACTACGCGCTCGTTGTGTACCACCTCTTCTGGTTGGCCCTCGGCGATTTTCTGACCGTAATCCAATACCAGCAGGTGGTCGGAGACGTTCATGATGGCTTTCATCACATGCTCAATCATGATGATGGTGACGCCTTGTTTGCGAATGTCAAGGATGGTTTTGATCATGCCGTCAATTTCGGAAGGCGTCAGCCCGGCCAGCACTTCATCGAGGAGTAAAAGTTTGGGGTGGGCGGCCAGGGCGCGCGCCATTTCGAGACGTTTTTTCTGGGCAACGTTCAGGCTTCCGGCTAGTTGGTCGGGTTTGGCTTTGATTCCGGCAAAGCCCATCATTTCGTCGGCGATACGGCCTGCGGCCAATAGATTATGATTTTCGTGGCCGAAACAGGCCCCGGCCATGATATTTTCGCGCACGGTCAGGTCTTTCAGCGGGCGCACAATTTGATGCGTGCGCGACATGCCCATTTTTGCCATTTCGTAGGGCTTGTGGCCGACGACGTTCTTGCCGCGAAAGAGAATGGTGCCTTCTTCGGGGGAGTAGACGCCGTTGATGGTGTTGAATAGGGTGGTTTTCCCGGCGCCGTTGGGACCAATCAGCCCCAAAATTTCGCCTTCTTCCAGATTGAAGGTGATATTGGTCAACGCTTGCAGGCCGCCGAAACGCTTGCCAACGCGGTCAACTTCTAGAATATGCGTCATGCCAGTACCTTTCTCAGCCACGCGAAACGCTGTCGTAACCAGCCAACCGCTCCGGCAGGGATGAAAAGCACAATCAGCAAGAGCAAAATGCCGGCCACCACCAGCTGCGCGTTCTTGAAGATTGGGCTGGTGAGCAGAAATCCCCGCAGGCGTTGGTAGCCGAGCGCGCCCAAAATGGGTCCCATGACAGTTCCCTGGCCGCCAAGCATGATCATCACCAGCGTTTCGATGGAAACTCCCAACCGGAAGGCGTCGCCCGGTTCGACGTTGCCGTTTTTGAAGAAGAACAACACGCCGACCATGCCCGGTAAAATGGCAGAAGCGACAAAGGCCAGTGTCTTAGTGTTGGGGGTGACAATGCCCATGACTTCAGCGGCATCCTCATCTTCGCGGATGGTCATGAGCCCCAAGCCAAATTTGCTGTGTCGGATGAGATAACTTGCCAGTACGCCGAAAAGCGCCAGCCCGACGATGGTGTAGTACACCACCCATAGCGCCTGTTTGGCTCCGCCGTAAGCGCCGTAAACCGAGAATTGTAGCGCGATGCCGGTGGATGCGCCGAAAGGCTCAAAATTGGAAATAAAGGTGCGCATGGCTTCGTTGACGCCGATGGTGACCAGGGCAAAATAAGCTCCGCGCAATTTGAGAATGGCTTTTCCGAGCAAAAAGGCCAGCAGCCCGGCGGCGGCGCCTCCCGCTAAAATAGCCAGCGGCAGCGGCGCGTGGTAGTCGTTGAGCAGGTACATGCCAACGTAGCCGCCCAGCCCGTAGAAGACGACGTGACCAAACGAAACGTAGCCGGTGTAACCCATCAACACGTTCAGGCTGGTCGCCATGACGATGGCAATCAGGACGGTGAAGGAGACTTCGCGCAGGGCGGCGTCTTGCGCTGGAATCGGCCAAATGCCGATGGCGGCGACAACGGCCAGCGCCAGCCATAGACCAGGGTGAAAAGAAGCGATTTTATTCACTCTTGCCTCCCAACAGGCCGCTAGGGCGTACCAGTAAAATGACGATGAAGAGCACGAATTCAATCACTGGAACCCAGGTATTGGGCATCACCAGCGGCAACAGGCCTTCCAGCGCGCCCAAAATCAGGCCGCCAAGTAACGCGCCGACCGGGTTTCCCAACCCGCCCAGCACGCCGATGATGAAGCTCTTTTGCTGGTAAATATCGCCAGAAAGAATATTAAACGAGAAAAAAGTAGCAATCAGCCCGCCAGCGATGGCTGCCAGCATGGTTCCGATGCCGAAGCTGAGCGCCAGAATGCGTGCAGAGGGAATGCCCATTAACTCGGCGGCGGCGCGATTGTTGGCAACCGCGCGCACAAATTTACCGGGACGGGTGCGATAAAGGAAGAAGTACAAGCCGCCTGTCACCAGTAAAGTCACCAGCGCTGCTACCAGACGGGTTCCCTGCAGGGTCACCGGGCCGAGGCTGACGTTGCCCAGGCTGAAACCGGCATCGCGCGGGGTGGTGGTGAAAACTGCTGTTCCCAGACCAATGAAAATCATATTGATGGCAAAAGTCGCCAGCAGGGTGGAGAGGTAGGGGGCGTTGATGACGCGGGCGATGGTGATGTAATAAATCAACATGCCAAAGAGCAGGCCCGCCAGCGCCACCAGTAGCAGCGCCAGATAGGGGTGAATGCCAAAGTTGGTAAAAATCAGATAGACGCCAAACATCCCCAGAGAGATAATCGCTCCGTGCGCCAGGTTAATGACGCGCATGACCCCCCATATCAGGGTTAATCCCATGGCGGCAATGCCATAAACCACCCCAATCAATAGGCCGTCCATCAGTGAAGTTAAGATACCGCCAGGATTCATGCAAAACTCCTTATACCGTCCCAGTCACAAGTGATCATGGGCATGATACAAAATCCCCGCAGGCGCGCCAGGCGTCTGCGGGGTGGGAGTGCGGAAAGATTTTATCGCAACGGATAGACCGGAACGGCGGTCTTTCCGGCGGCAGGCCAAACGACTTGTTTGACGAGTGCGCCGCTGGCATCCTTCTGCCACTGAATGTAGACCATGTCGTGGCCGATTTGCAGGCCATGTGATTCAGCAGTGGTGTCGAATTTGATGTGGCCGTAGAAAGTCATCATATCAATGGCGTCCATGGCGGTTTTGATGGCTTGGGTGTCAAGCGAACCGGCAGTTTCGATGGCTTTTTGGAGCATCAGCCCGGCGACGTAGCCGCCCGCGGCGTGGTAGGAAGGTTCCTCGCCGTAGGCCGCTTTGTAGGCGGCGACAAAATCAGCGCCGGTGGGGCCGTAGTCGGGCGTGAAGGCGGCCAGCGGTTCCCATTGGCTGGGGCCGATGATGCCGTAGGCGCCGTCGCCGATTTCAGCGAAGGTCGGTTCGGGCGGGGCAACCAGCAGGGCGGTGAACTTGACAGCCAGGGATTTTTCAAACATCGCTTTGGCGAATTGCTGACCATCGGCGAAGTGACCGCCGCCCAGCAGGGCTTCGGGCGCGGCGGCGGCGACTTTGTTCACCAGTGCGTTGAAATCGGCGGTGGCGGGGTCGTAGGCTTCCTTGACGACGATTTCGTACCCTTTTTCGATGGCGTAGGCTTCGAGGGCCGTGGCAACATCGGTGGAGAATTTGTCGTTTTCATGAACGATGGCAATTTTCTTCACCGCTGGGTCAGTTGCGGCCAGCAAATCAAGTGCGCCAGTCAGGTAGCGGCTGGCGGGGGTGTAGGCTTGATAAACAAGCGTGTAGCCTTTCTTGTAGGTGCCATCCGAGGCCGCGCCAGTGGTGACCATGATTTTCCCGTACTGTTCAGCAATCACTGCCGAGGCGTCTGCCAGGCCGGAGGAGTAGGGGCTAATCAGAAAATCGGCATTGTCTTCGGTCGCCAATTTGGTGTAAAGTTCTTGCACGCGGTCTTTGTTCGACTCGTCGTCGTAGAACTTGGAGTCAAACTTGACGACTGAACCGTCGGCCAGTTTGACGCCACCGGCGGCGTTCACCTGATCCATCCACAATTTGAGGCCGTTGTTCTGGCGGGTGGATTCGACGTTGAGTTTACCGGTCAGCGAGGCGGTGAAGCCAATGATGGCGGTTTTTTCAACAGGCGCAGGGACGTCGGTTGCGGCGGGCGCTTCGGTTGCGGCGGGGGCGTCAGTGGCGGCAGGCGCTTCGGTTGCGATGGGAGTCGCCGGAGCGCAGGCCGCCAGCAGCATGGCGAAAACAGCAAACAGAGCAAAAAGCAAGCGTTTCATATCTTCTCCTTTTGACAAAAAACAGTGATGGTGATACCCGGCTTCTAGTCGGGTAAGAGGTGATTTTTCTCCTCTCTGATTTTATTGTAGTGACTTGATGCATGGAACGAAAGAGGCGCGGGTAAATTTTCATTCAAATTTTATATTATCATCTGATGTTACGCAGCAAGAACCAGTGGCGCGATATATATGTCGCGGTTGCGCCGCAGAAACCGGAAAACTGAAATTTTAGAGCCGTTTGATAGGCACTGAACAGATAAGAACCCGTCCAAAAGATTGGTAAAAGGGGCAGCCAACGGTGGCGCAAATCTGCGATTTGCGCGGGTCTTGCTCCACCTGCCCCGTCTTTCGGATAGACTCTAAAAATTGGCGTCAGCCAAATTTCAGCACGACATAAATGTCGTGCTACGGTGTATCGCGTAACATCAGTTGCTTAACCAATTCGACACTGGCGAACAAAACGCCCTGACAAGCTCTGGTAACAACTTTGTCGAAGGTTTTGCGTTCATTTGGTTTTCTGTCTGTCAGGGACTCACCAAAATCCATGCGTAAGACTCACCGAAATTCGTGAGTGCAGGTGTTGCAAAAAAAAATATAGCAGGGAATATGATGGTTGCGCATCGCAGTTTTGTCGAAGAAAATTTTTTGCAAGAGAAAGTTTATAGTTTATAGCACTTGTTAAGATACTGTTGGCGAACCGGCCCCAAATGCTGCATAATAGGGGCAAGAGAAATCAAAACTGAGGATGTCGCCATGTGCTTGAAACCGCAAATGCCGCGTGTCATGCCTGTTGAGATGCAATATTTGGGGGCTACCCTCTTGGCTCCTGATAATCCATACCGTTTGGTGGGGGAGCAATTGTATGAGCGGTACCAGGAAGCGGATTTTGCTGACTTGTACCTGGGCGAAGGGCAACCGGCCTTGTCACCGGTGGATTTGGCGTTTGTGGGTGTCGCCGTCAACATCCGCCGGGTGGCACGTTGGATGGCCGGAATCCGCCCGCAGCAGCGGCATACCGGCTTTGGACGGGCAGTAGCAAGGTAAACCACCACCCAATCAACCAAGAACAACCGCCAACTAAAGCTTTTCCCGCCTGAAATCGGGTTACAAACCCGAAAAACGAATGAAAAAGGTCACTCTGGTAGGCTTGCCACCGCCTCGTCACAAGTTCGCCAACAGTATTATCTTTGTACAACCGAATTTCCTTGCGGATTTGGGTGGAACGCATCCATTCACCCCACGCAATTTGCCCCAACGCGGATAATTTTATTTCTGCATTGACCACATCGCCAAAGATTTCGTCCCCCGGTATGTGACCAGTGTGACGTGCGCCTTTACACGAGTCTTCCTTTAAACGCGGACTTGAGTACGGCCTGCCGCAGCCTCGCTGCCCGCACCACGGACGCCGCCAGCACGGACTAAACCTGCGCCGCCACCGGCAACCGCCGCTCCACTTCTGCCACAATCCGCCGCTGTTCGGCGAGAAGGGGCAGGGCTAAAGTTTTTATTTTCTCACCGGGTTACTCAACCGGCCCAGGCCTTCGATTTCGACCACAACTTCATCGCCAGCCGCCAACGCGCCAACCCCGGCGGGCGTGCCGGTGAAGATGATATCGCCCGGCTCCAGCGTCATCACCGAAGAAATGTAGGCGACGAGCGTGCCAACGTTGAAAATCATGTCACGAGTCGAGGCCATTTGGCGCGGCTGACCGCTAACGCGGCAAGTGATGAGCGCGTCAGAAACGTCGAAATCGGTGTCAATCCAGGGGCCAAACGGGCAGAAAGTATCAAAGCCTTTGGCGCGCGTCCATTGGCCGTCGCTTTTTTGTAAGTCGCGGGCGGTCACGTCGTTGCCGATGGTGTAACCGAGAATGTAGTCGCGCGCCTGTTCGGTGGTGATATTGCGTCCGCGTTTGCCGATGACGACCACCAGCTCGGCTTCATGCTCCACCTGCTGTGATTGCGGCGGCAGGACGATGCTATCGCCGGGGTTGATGATTGCCGATGGCGGCTTGAAAAAAATTAGTGGTACTTTGGGCACATCGTTGCCCAATTCTTTGGCGTGTTCGGCATAATTCCGTCCCACGCAGATAATTTTGGTCGGTTGCACCGGGGCGAAGAGCTTGACCGTGTCGAATGGAGTTTCGGCCTTCAAGCGGCGATATTCGCCAAACAGGTCGCCATCAATCTCTCCAACCAGGTCATCCAAAATCCAGCCGGAATGCGGGGGTTCATTTTGGGTTTGGTAGCGAATAATTTTCATGGGGTTTCTCCGTGTGGGTGATTATAGCGTGAAATCCGAACTGGTAATTTTACCGATTAATCGAGGTACAGCCCGCCGGTTTTCTCCATCCAGTCGGCGATTTGCTCGACGGCGCGCGGGATGTCGTTGTCGGAGATGTCCACCTCGAGGCGCGGCAAAAGCGATTCAGCGACGAGGCGGCGCATCAACGTTTGCTCGACTTCGAAACGGGATAAATCAGCGTACTGGGAGGGGTTGCCCGAGACTTTGAGGCGCTGTTCCAGCCAGCGAAAATCATAATCGCGCTGATACGTCATCCACTGGTAGGCGCGGGTGGAAATATGGAAGCGGTCCACAATCCAGGAATAATAGCGCTGTAGCTCAAACAGCCGCGCCCAGGTGTGATAGGTTTCCATCGCCTGGGTTTCCTCCTGCGGCTCAAAGTTAATCAGCCCGCGCCCCCAGGGAAAGTTGGTGAAGGCGCACCACTCGCCTGAAATCAGCGGCGAGTGGTAACGGTACTTGCGTGGGCCAACCATGCGCGGATGCTCGTTGAGCGCAAAGGCGATGTCGGTTTTGAAGGTCAGGCGTGTGCCTTCGAGGATAATTTTTGGAACAAGTTTGTTGCCCATTTTTATTTCCTTTTTTGCATGGAATTTTACCCGCGCGTCACAGAATGTGATTGAACCAGGCGGAAATGGAGTCGAAAGTCTCCCGACTTTCGAGCGGAATCGGGAGATTTTGCACTCCGCCCACGCGCCGGGTTGGTATAATGCGAACCTGATTGATTGTAAAGGAGCGAGATGAAATATCACGTTTGGACGGAAGGTTGTCAAATGAACGTCGCCGACTCGCAGCGCGTGGGGTCGGCGCTGGAGCATTTGGGCTATCAGCAAACGGACGCGGCGGAAGAAGCCGATGTAATTGTGATGAATACCTGCGTGGTGCGCCAATCGGCAGAAGATAAAGCCGCCGGTCGGCTGACCTCGTTTCAGCCGCTGAAGAAGAAAAATCCCAACCTGGTCATCAACCTGATGGGCTGCATGGTCGGCGTGCGCGGCGCGGAAAAACTCAAAAAGCGCTTTCCCTTTGTGGATGTTTTCTCCCCGCCCTCCGACCCCGGCCCGTTGATTGCGTACCTGACCCAGGGCGAAGTGCGCTCGCTGGAAGACGCCGAAACCACCCGCCGCTTTTTGGCGATGGACGATGAGTTGATTCTACCTGTGGCCGAGCGCGGCAAATTGGTCATGGCGCACATTCCGGTCGTTTACGGCTGTTCGCACGCCTGCACCTACTGCATCATCCCCTACCGGCGCGGCATCGAACGCTCGCGCCCCGTCGGCGACATCGTGGCCGAAGCGCGCTCACTGGCGGCGCAGGGCGTCAAAGAAATCACCCTGCTCGGCCAAATTGTAGACCGCTACGGCACGGATATTCCCGACGGCCCCAACCTGGCCGGGCTGCTGCGAATTTTGAATGACGTGGACGGGCTGGAACGCATTCGCTTTCTGACCTCGCACCCCAATTATTTTGGTGAAGATTTGATGGAAGCCGTCGCCGCGCTGCCGAAAGTGATGCCGCACATCGAAGTTCCGATTCAGGCCGGGGATGATACCGTGCTGGAAAATATGCGCCGCGGCTACACGCGCGAAGATTACTACCGGCTGGTGGAAAAAATCCGCGCCAAAATCCCCGGCTGCTCGATTGCCACCGACATCATCGTCGGCTTCCCCGGCGAAACAGAAGAACAATTCAACCAAACCTACCAGACCCTGGCCGATTTGCGGCTGGATGTGGCGCACCTGGCGCGCTACTCGCCGCGCGAAGGCACGGTTTCGGCGCGGCGCATGCCGGATGACGTTTCCGCCGAAGAGAAAATGCGCCGCTTCCGCCTGCTGGAAGAATTACAGGAACAGATTGTCGCCGAAATCAACGCCCGCTATCTCGGCGAGACGGTGGAAGTGTTATTCGAGGAGAAAGTCAAAAACCGCTGGAAAGGGCGCACGCCGACCAATAAACTGGTTTTCGTGGAAAGCGAGTCCGACCTGCGCGGAAAAATGCTGCCGGTCAGCGTCACCTGGACGGGGCCGTGGTCGATGCAGGCGAATTTATTGCAGGCCGTTACGCTCCCCACACTTTAAATTCCTTCAAAATAGAGCCGCCGACAAATTCGCGCAAAATGGAATTGTCGGGAATCAAATCGGCGTCCAGCGGGGAAAACCATTCCAAAAATGCCAGCAATCGCTTGGCTTCGATAAATTCGGGCGTGTTGTGCGTCACCTGGCGCAAAAGCGGTTCAGCCAGGACGCGCAGCACGCCCAATTCATAGACCAGCGCCGAGTTGAACATGACATCTGCATTTTCCTGATAGGGGAAAATATGACGTTTTTCGCCGCGCCGCACCGATTCCCAGCGGGCGATGGTTTGGGTGGCGCTGTAACCGCGCTCACGCGCGTCGCGCACCGTGCGCCGAATCAGACGGGTGTCGGTGGTCGAGACGCGGTTGTGCCGGTCGAGGTTGAGCTGCGTCAGCGCGGAGGCGTAAATTTTGAAGGATTGACCGGCCAGCGCCGCGGGAATCAGGCGCGGGTTGAGGCCGTGAATCCCCTCCAGCAGAATGAGTTGTCCCGGGCGCAGTCGCGTCACGTCGCCCGCTTCCTGCTTCCCGGCTTTGAAGTTGTAGCGCGGCAGCTGCACTTCCTCGCCGCGCACCAACTTTTGCAGGTCAGCGCCCAGTTTGGGCAGGTCGAGCGCATCAATCGTTTCAAAGTCAAATTCACCGTTTTCATCTTTGGGGGTGGCGTCGCGGTCCAGAAAATAATTATCCAGTTCGAGCGCGTAGGGCGAAATGCCAAGCGCCAGCAGTTGCACCGCCAGCCGCCGCGAAAAGGTGGTCTTGCCCGAGGAAGACGGCCCGGAAATCAGCACCAGCCGCGTTTCGCCGCGCTCGGCAATCTGACGGGCAATGGCGGCGATGTGCTGCTCGTGCAGCGCCTCGGAAACGAGAATGATTTCACGCGCGCGCCCGGCGGCGACGGCGTCATTCAGCGCGCCAACCGAGGCAATGCCCAATTTTTCCAGCCAGCCGCCGTACAAGCGAAACGCCGAAAGCAGTTTGGGAAAATCTTCAATTGGCTTGATTTCGGTCGGGCTGTGGCGGCGCGGGTAGCGCAAAATAAATCCACCGTTGGCGGGAGTGACGCCGAACCAGCGCAGATAGCCGGTGGCGGGCACCATGTAACCGTGGTGATAGTCGAGGTGTTGGCTCAACTGATAGAGGGTCACGTACGATTTTCGGCGATAGCGCAGCAGGCGCGCCTTGTCGCTGACGCCTGCGCGCTCGAAATAGGCGATGGCCTCGGCCAGGGGAATTTCGCGCCGCTCAAACGGCAGGTTGAGCGCCACCAGACGGGCCATCTCGGCGGCCAGTTTTTCCAGGTCGGCAGACGCCAGCGGCGCGCCGCCCACCTGACAGTAGTAGCCGCCCGAAGCAACCGAGTGATCAATCGTCAGCGTATGAATGGGAAAAAGTGCGCCAAACGCCGCCTCCAGCAAAAAAGTGAGCGAGCGCCGGTAAATGCGCGCGCCATCCGAGTCGGCCATGGTCACCGGTATCAGCCGCGCCTCGTTTTCGATGGCGTAGGTCAGTTCGTGCAGTTCACCGTTGAGGATGACGCCGACAATCGGCGCGGGCGACTCAATCTGGCGGATAAATTCTTCAGCGCGGACGCCGCGCGGCCCCTGCAGCGTGCGGCCATCCGGCAGGTGAACCTGGACAAAATCAGTGGGTACGGTAAATTCAATCGTTGGCATGGGCAAGGAATTTTTTCGGCTGATGGGCGTAGGTTTCCAGCGGCAGGCGGCCTTCGGTCAGCGCCAGCAGGGTGTCGGTGAGAAATTGATTGACGGGAGTGGACAGGCCCAGCTTTTTTCCAAAGCGAGCCACTGCGCCATGCAGGTAAATCACTTCGCTTTGCTTGCGCCCGGCGTACAGGTCAATGTGAAAGGAGGGCATTTTCGCGCCGCGCCCGCTTCCGGCAGCTTTGCCGAGCAGGGGTTTGGAAAGCCAGGGCGGCAGTTTGGCGGCCAGCGCCAGGGCGCGCACGGGCGTGCCGGGCAAATCCACCACGCCGATGTTTTGGGCGCGCATCACGGCCAGGCATTCGCGCAGTTGGGCAATTTCCAGGCGGTACAGGCCGGGGTGGGCGTAGATTTCGGCGGCGGTCATGTTGAGAATGGCGGAAGCCGGGTTGGCGAGCAAATTGGTCAGCAGTTTGGACCATTTCATGTCGGCGGCGCGTGGAAAGAGTCGCCCGTTGAGCAGGGCATCGCTCAGGGCGCGGACAATTTGCGCGGCCAGCGGATGCCCGTCCGCCACGCCGACACCGCGTAGTTTTTCCAGCACGATTTCTCCGCCGGGAAGACGGCCAACCGCCGAGGTGACGGTGGCGGCGATCACATTTTCGGCACCAAGGGCGGCGGCCAGAAAGGCTTCATTTTCCACGCCATTTTGCAGGCAGAGCACGGGCGGCGCATCGGCCGAGGTGAAGCGGGCGTGGTAGTGCGGGGCGAGCGCGTCGAGTGCGCTTTGCGTGTCGAAGGATTTCAGGGCAAACAGAATCACGTCGGGGCGGGTTGCCAGCGCCTCGGCCAGCGAGGCGCTGAAGGTGACGGCGGGCGGTTTGAGCGTGGCGCGCATCTGCCGCGCGGCGGGCACTTTGCCCAGGTCGAGAGTCAGCCCGCGCGCGGTGAGCAAATCCACCAGCGCAGCTTGTTCCACAAACGTGACGGCGTTGCCGGCCAGGGCGAGCGAACCGCCGATGTAGGTGCCAATTGCGCCCGCGCCAATGCAGACAATGTTCATGAGATTCCTTTGAGGCGCGCGTCACGCTGCAGGGTCAAACGCAGGCCGTCCTCGAGCGAAATGGAGGGTTTGTAGCCCAGTTTTTGCGCCGCCAGGCTGATGTCGGCGCGCATGCGGCTGACTCCGCCGCTGACTTTGGGGCTGTAAAGCGCCTCGGCGCGGCTGCCGGTGGCGCTGAGCGCCGCTTCGGCCAGTTCGCGCACCGATGTTTCGCGCCCGCTGCCGACGTTGATGACCAGGCCGTTCAGGTTGGGGGCGGTGGCGGCGGCCACCAGCGCGGAGATGACATCGTCCACATAAACGTAGTCGCGGGTTTGCGCGCCGTCGCCATGCACCACCAGCGAGCCGCCGCGCAGGGCTTGCCGCAAAAAATAGGGCACAACCGGCGGATGCGAAGGCGGCAAATGTTGACCGGGCCCGTAGGCGTTGAAAACGCGCAGGCTGACGGTTTCGATGCCCCACAAAGCGCCGATGGTTTTGACGTAAAATTCGGCGGCCAGTTTGGAGACGGCGTAGGGCGAGCGCGGGTTGGGCGTCATCGTCTCGCGCAGGGGCTGTTCGCCCTGGTCGCCGTAGATGGCGCCGGAGGAGACCAGCACCACGCGGCGCACGCCGACATCGCGCATGGCCTCCATCAGGCTGACGGTTCCGCCAACGTTGACGGCGTTGTACTCGCGCGGGTAAAGCAGCGATTCGGGCACGGAGACGCGCGCCGCCAAATGGTAAACGCAGTCCACTTCTTGCAGCAGAGTCCACAGCTTGGGGCGGTCGTTGACGTCGCCGCGCGTAAAATGCACGTCGGGCGCAAGCGACTGCGGGTCGCCGGTGGACAGGTCATCCAGCCCGCGCACATCGTGGCCTTCGCGTGCCAGATGATTCGCCAGGCCAGCGCCGAGGAAGCCCGCCGCGCCGCTGATGAAAAAATTCATGCGTTAAAGGCTCCCGCCAGCTCGCGCCAAAAATCGTCTTTTTCGCTGGGAACAAAGGGAATGTAAAGCGCCAGCCGTCCGGCCAGGCCGGTATAACGTTTTTGCAGGGCATCGGCCAGCGCGGCGGGCGCGGCGGCCTCGGTAACGAATTCGGCCATCATGTCTTCGCTAATCAGGGCGGGCATCTCATTCCACTGTCCGCGCGCGGCCAGCGCCGAAAGTTGGGCGGCGGTTTCGCTCCAGCCGTGCAAATCCATCACGGCGTGATAGGAGGGCGTGGAGGCGTAAAAGGAAACCTGCTGGCGGCAGAATTCGCGTTCCTTGCGGCTGGAAGCGGCAAAAACAGTGGCAGAGATGGTCACTTCGTCGGCACGACCAGTTTTTTCGCGGCCCTGAGCGATGGCTGGCAGGAGAATCTCGGACAAATAGCGCGGGGTGTGGAAAGGATGCACCAGAAAACCGTCGCACAATTCACCGGCCAGTTTGGCCAAGCCGCTGCCCACCCCGGCGATGTAAATCGGCAGCGCGCCAATTTCTGGCAGCAGCGGGCCGGGGTTAAAAAAGGGCGACATGAGCGTAATTTTGTAGTAGTCGCCGCGAAAGTTGAGCGGCGCGCCGGTCTGCCAGGTATCCCACAGGGCGCGGATGACTTGAATCTGCTCGCGTAGTTTGCCAGTGACCGAGGCGGGCCATTCCAGGCCAAAGCGGCGCTCAATGTGCGCCTTGACTTGCGTCCCCATGCCGAGGATGAAGCGTCCGCCGGATTGTTCGGCCAGGTCGCGCGCCTGATAGGCGATGCTGGTTGGCGAGCGCGCAAACGAGACGGCGATGCCGGTGCCGGAACGCAGGCGGGTGGTGTGTTCGGCAATCAGCGTGTGCGGCAAAAAAGCGTCATGCTGCGTTTCGGTGGTCCACAACGCGTCAAAACCGACGGATTCGGCGGCGCGGGCAATGGCGGGAACCTGGGAAAGTGAAGCGGGCGGAAGAGCGGCATCCAGTTTCATGGCAAATTCTCCTTTGGTAACGAGTATAGCACGCAGGCCAGACGGAGGCGAAAGTCTGCCAACCTGTGGCGCGACAGTTATGCCGACAAAATTTGGTAACTGCTCAGACACTGGCCTTGCATCCATGCACCGGCGGGCTGGAAGCCCTGCCTCAGTTCATGGAAGTCGGCTGAAGCCGACTGGTCTTATAGCCCGAAAGGCTTTTTTGCCCGCCGCAAGGTGGCGGAAGAATATATGCCTTGAGCAGTTACAAAATTTGCTGAATTTCTTTCAGCGCCTGCGCGGCAGATTGAAAATGCACGCCGCGCATTCCCAGCGCATTGGCGGCGGCGATATTTTCAGGGAAATCATCCACAAAAATGGCTTCTTCGGCATCAATATTCAATTTTTCCAACGCGCGCTGATAAATGCGCGGGTCGGGCTTAATAATGCCGACCTCCGCCGAAATAATCACTGCATCGAACGGGGTCAGAAAGCCTTCGCGCAGCATATAGGCGCGCAAACCGTCCCAGGCGTTGCTGATGACGCCCGTCTTCAACGCCGGGCGCAGTGACTGAATGAAGGCCAGCAATTCACGGTCCACCCGGTCACCGGCGAAAAAAGCCTGCGACAGGCGCGGCCCCTCGGCCTCCGGCAGATTCAGCCGCCGGGCAACCTCGCGCCAGTGTTCCTGCTCGCTGATTTGGCCGATGGAGGCCAGTTTCGCCGTCTGACAGCGAAAGACAAAAGCGTCCATCTCATCATACGTCATGCCAAATTCCGCGCCCAGCGCGGCGCGCGGCGTTTTGTCTTCCGTGCGGACGATGACGCCGCCCAAATCAAAATAAATTGCGTTTATCAAAAATTGTCCTATCCCTCTAACATTTTTTTGTAAACTGGGTTGAGCGTAAACTGTTTTTTGCTGATTTTGGTCATTTTGCGGCACTTGGGACACTGCGCGTCATAATGCACGGCGGTCGGGTTGGCTTTGAAAGTTTCAACCATTTGGGTAATTTCATCTTTGCTGAGGGCAAAGGGCATGGCGCAGGATGAGCATTTGATTTGCATGAGAGACTCCTTAAATTATTAGTCAAAATTATCACTTGGCATCTTTTCAAAATTTCATTTGTACTAGTTTACCAGTTTTACCGACGTAGCACATCAGTCACAAGCTAGGCTCTCTGGAAATCTCCGTGGTAGGAACCCCGTATTTTGGGGTAGAACACGCGTACATGCGCGCATACCCCAAAATACAGCACTTTTCGCGGAAAATCCGGGAGACCCACAAGTTAAGCGTTTTAGCGGTCTGCCAAGGTCGGTATACACACCCTCCGGCAAAATCGTGGCCCACCTATGACGGTGCCATCCGATCACTGCCAACTTTCTACTCCCCTGCTTTCCAAAAAAAATTCCAATACAAGAATACCGAAATGGAATAGAGTACCAGCACACTGGCATAGACTGGGCCGAAGCCATAGCTGACTTGCATCCAGCCGCTGATTGATGGGCTGAACGCCCAGCCGAAACTGCCTGCCATGCTCACCAGGCTGGCAACGGTGGCGCGCGATTCGGGCTCAACATGCTCCATCACAAAGGTCTGATAGATTGGGCCGCTCATGTTCATCAGTGACAGGCGCACATAATGTCCCAGGGCGCTAAGCCAGAACCAGGGCGCAAAACCGAGCAGCGCCAGAAAGGGAATGGAAATTCCCTGAGTGAGTACAACCAGGCGGGCTTTGCCGATTCGATCAGCCAGCGGCGGGGCGATGAAAAGCCCGATGCCCATCGCCAGGGTGCCCCAGGCCAGCACGTTTCCAATGACTGGGTCAGGTTGGTGATGGACAGCGCGGAAGAAGACATTCATAAACGGCATGAACAATCCCGCTCCGATTGAGGTAATCAGCATCGGCGCAATCAGTTTGGTCAACGTGGCAGGGTGCTTTTGAGCGTAGGCCAAAGGCGCAAACAGGTTGCGTGCACTGCCGGTTGTGCGCGGCGTATTCAGCCAGAAGAGCGGCAGGATCCCGAGAAAAGACGCCAGCGTAATAACCGTCAGCGCCGCGGCGTAGGCTTGCGGGCTGGTGGAGGAAAATCCGCTTTGCGCGGCAAACCAGCCCGGCAGATAGCCGCCGATGGCGTTCCCCAGCGAAGCGGCAGCCATTTGCAGGCCAGAACTCAGGCTGAAGAGATAGGTGCGTTCTTCCTCGCCAGAATTTTCCAGCAAAAATGGCGACATGGTGACCGTTGTCAGGCTCTGCGCCACGCCCATCAGCGCATTCATGGCATAGAAAATCCCCGCTGAAGGCCACAACAACATTGCCGAAATGGATAGGCTGATGGTGATGCCGCCCATCACCAGTGAATTTTTGCGTCCGAGCAAGTCAGCCAAATAGCCCATTGGCAGGGCAGTCAGCAGAGCGCTCATGCTGGTAATGGTGATGAGGTTGCCCAGCAAGCCCTGGTCGAAACCCAGGCTGAGGACGTAAAAGTTGAATAGCAGGCGATAAACGCCCAGCGCCGCCGCCGTCAAAATGGCGCTGAAGAGATATTGGCGCGCATTAGGATGGAAGGCGCGTATCCGCTGCCAGTAGAGAGTAAGAATAGTGACCACGCGCCAGTTTTACCCCGTATCAGGCCGCGCCTCCAGTGGAGTTTATCCTCGCTTTTTGTGACGCTCTAAAATCAATTGACTTGTCTATGCCTTTCTGCTAAACTAGAAGTTGTCTGACAAACATCCCAGTTATCCAGTTAATCAGTTATCCAGTTGTCCAGTTAATCAGTTAATCAGTTATCCAGTTATCCAGTTGTCCAGTTATTCATCTATCCAGCTATCTAGTTAATCAGTCCATCCATTAACCGCACAACCGGAACACTGGAACACCGTACAACTGGAACACCGCACAACCGGAACACTGGAACACCGTACAACTGGAACACCGCACAACCGGAACACTGGAACACCGCACAACTGGAACACCGCACAACCGGAACACTGGAACACCGCACAACTGGAACACCGCACAACCGGAACACTGGAACACCGTACAACTGGAACACCGCACAACCGGAACACTGGAACACCGCACAACCGGAACACTGGAACACCGCACAACCGGAACACTGGAACACCGCACAACCGGAACGCCCGAGTCCCCATGACCACCCTCCTCATCACCCACGCCTACATCGCCACCTTCGATGACCGCCAGACGGAAATTCCCGATGGCGGGCTTTTCATCCGCGACGGCTTCATCGAACAAGTCGGGCCAAGCGCTAGCCTGCCCGCCAGCGCCGACGAAGTGCTTGACCTTTCCGGCTACGTCGTCCTGCCGGGGCTGGTCAACACCCATCACCACTTCTACCAGACCCTCACCCGCAACATCCCTGCCGCGCAAAACGCCAACCTGTTCAACTGGCTGAAAACGCTCTACCCCATCTGGGCGCGTCTGACGCCCGCTGACATTTTCACCTCGGCGCAAACCGCCCTGGTCGAGCTGGCGCTTTCGGGTTGCACGACTGCCGCCGACCACCTCTATCTTTTCCCCAACGGCGCAAAGTTGGATGATGAAATCGAAGCGGGACTCTCCGTTGGCGTGCGACTCCACGCTGCGAGAGGCTCCATGTCGCTGGGAGAATCGCAGGGCGGCCTGCCGCCAGATTCGGTCACCGACTCCGAAGAGCGGATTCTGGCTGACAGCCAGCGCGTCATTCAGCGCTACCATGACCCCAAACCGGGTTCGCTGACCCAAATCGTGCTGGCGCCCTGCTCGCCTTTCAGCGTCACCGGCGACCTGATGCGCGAATCGGCGGCGCTGGCGCGGCAGTACGGCGTTCACCTGCACACGCATCTGGCCGAAACCGAAGACGAGGAACAATTCTGCCTGCAAAAATTCGGCTACCGCCCGGTGGGATACATGCAATCGCTCGATTGGGTCGGCGCGGATGTCTGGTTTGCGCACGCCGTCTACGCCAACGCCGAAGAAATTGGCGTTTTTGCCCAACATCACTGCGGCGTGGCGCACTGCCCCACCTCCAACATGCGCCTGGCCTCCGGCATCGCGCCGGTTAAAGAATATCTCGCCGCCGGGGTGAACGTCGGCCTGGGCGTGGATGGCTCAGCCAGCAACGACGGCAGTCACCTGCTGGCGGAGGCGCGTCAGGCCATGCTGCTGGCGCGCGTGCGCGAGGGCATGACCGGTTTTTCGCTCTCCAACGACCCGGCGCGAAAACTGATGACTGCCCGGCAAGCCCTGTGGCTTGGCACGCGCGGCGGCGCGGCGGTGCTGGGGCGCAGCGACATCGGCAGCCTGGAGCCTGGCAAGTGCGCCGACTTTTTTGCCATTAACCTGAACACGCTCGACCTGGCGGGCGGCGCCGTCCACGACCCGCTCGCCGCCGTCGTTTTTTGTCAGCCGCGCCGGGTGGATACCACCGTCGTCGGCGGAAAATTTATCGTCAAGCAAAGCCAACTCATCAGCGTAAACGAAGCCGAATTAACCGCGCGTCACAACCGGGCGGCAAAGCGTCTGGTCAATGGATAAACCGGTAAACAAGTAAACAGGAAAGCGGAGTCCCATGCTCTCTCAAACCCTTGTCCACGTTGCCACAGGCCGCGTCCCCGCCGATTTGGTCATCAAAAACGGCGTGTGGGTCTGCGTTCAAACCGGGGAATTGATCCCAAACACCGACATCGCCGTTGCCGCCGGGCGCATCGCCTACGTTGGCGAAAACGCCAGCCACGCGATTGGCGCGCAAACGCAGGTGATTGACGCGGCAGGGCGTTATCTCGTCCCCGGCCTGCTGGATGGACACATGCACGTCGAAAGCGGCATGGTGACGGTGACGGAGTTCGTCCGCGCCGTCGCGCCGCGCGGCACAACCGGCATGTTCGTTGACCCGCACGAAATCGCCAACGTCTTCGGGCTGGAGGGCGTCAAACTGATGGTGGACGAAGCCGCCCGCCAGCCGATTCACGTCTGGGTGCAGGTGCCGTCCTGCGTGCCGAGCGCCCCCGGTTTTGAAACGCCCGGCGCGGCCATTTCCCCCGCCGATGTGGCCGAGGCGCTTACCTGGCCGGGCATCATCGGCCTGGGCGAGATGATGAACTTCCCCGGCGTCATCGCCGCCGACGAGAAAATGCACGCTGAGTTGACGGCCACCCGCGCGGCGGGAAAAACCATCGGCGGGCATTATCCCAACCCCAGTTTGGGGCTGGATTTTCACGGTTACGCGGCGGGCGGCGCGGAAGATGACCACGAAGGCACGCGCGCCGCAGACGCCATCGCCCGCGCCCGGCAGGGGATGAAACCCATGCTGCGCTACGGCTCGGCCTGGCACGACGTGGCGACGCAGGTGACAGCGCTTACCCAAGACGGCCTCGACCCGCGCCGCTTCATCCTCTGCACCGACGACAGCCACGCCGCAACCCTGGCCTTCGACGGCCACATGGACCGGGTGCTGCGTCACGCCATCAGCGAGGGGCTGCCGCCGATGACGGTCATTCAGATGGCGACACTCAACACCGCCGAGCATTTCGGTCTCAGCCGCGAAATTGGCCTGATTGCCCCGGGGCGCTGGGCTGACGTTTTGCTGGTGCGCGACCTGAACGACTTCCGCGCCGAGGCCGTCATCGCCAAAGGCCGGGTGATTGCCGAAAGCGGCGCATGGAAAGAAGAATTACCGGTCTACCCCTACCCCGCCTGGGCCAAAAACAGCGTCCGGCTGGGGCGGGCGGTGACGGCGGAAGATTTCAAAATTGGAGTTGCAGGTCAAAAGTCAAAGGTCACGGCCAATGTCATCGGCATCATCGAAAATCAGGCGCCCACCCGCCACCTGAAACTCGAAATCCCGGTTGAAAACGGCGAAATTCATTCATCCTTCAGCATTCATCATTCTGCATTTGAGTATGTCAAACTCGCCGTCATAGACCGCCATCACGCTTCGGGAAAAATTTCCCTCGCCCTGGTGAGCGGATTTGGCTTCAGCGAAAAATGCGCCGTCGCCAGCACCGTCTCGCACGACTGCCACAATTTACTCGTCATCGGCACAGATGAGGCCTGCATGGCGCAAGCCGCCAACCGCCTGGCAGAAACTGGCGGCGGGCAGGTCGTCGTCAGAGACGGAAAAATCATCGGCGAGGTGACGCTACCCATCGCCGGGTTAATGTCCAATGAACACGTCACCGTCGTCGCCCGGCAAGCCGAATCGGTGCTGGCGGGTTTCCGCGCCTGCGGCTGTGGCCTCAACAGCCCCAACATGCAAATGGCGCTGCTGGCGCTGGTCGTCATCCCCGAACTGAGAATCTCAGACAAGGGGCTGGTGGATGTTACAAAATTTACGTTTATTGAGTTGGTGGAAAGCGAAAAGTGAAAAATGCGACGAATTCTCTTTCGGACAATTGCCTACCCGCGAGGTATCGGCGGACTAAAGTCCTGCCTTATTTCGTTGTGGACAAAAACCACCAACTGACCACTGATGACTGATAACTGACCACTGGAGTTCCCCATGACCCACTTTCCCTTTCAACGCCTGCAGGCCGACCTGGCCGCACTGATCGAAAAATCGCCGCCCGGCGCGCGCCTGCCCTCCGAGCCCGACCTGGCCGCCGATTTGGGCGTCAGCCGCGCCACCCTGCGCGAAGCCATGCGCACCTTTGAAACCCAGGGCCTCATCCGCCGCCGCCAGGGTTCCGGCACCTTTGTCGTCGGCAAACCGCCGGTGATTGAGGCCGGGCTGGAATCGCTGGAAAGTATGCTCACTCTGGCGCGCCGCACCGGGCTGAAGGTTGGCCCCGGCCCCGTCAGCGTGGAGCGCATTCAGGCCGATGAAGAAACCGCCCGCGCCCTCGACATTCCGCCCGCCGCGCGGCTGATTCGTGTCTCGCGCACCATGCGCGCCGACTTGCGCCCGGTGGCCTACCTGGTGGATATTCTGCCCGAAGACGTGCTGCGCCCCGAAGAATTGGAAAACAAATTCAGCGGCTCCGTGCTCGATTATCTGCTCGGGCGCGGCGACCCGCTCAGCGTCAGCCGCACCGAAATCACCGCCAGCAACGCCAGCCCCGAAGTGGCGAAAATGCTCGAAATCCAGCGCGGCGACGTGTTGCTCCAATTCGCCGCCAAACTGCTCAGCGCCAGCGGCAGAATTGTAGATTACTCTCACAGTTACTTTGTCCCCGGCTACTTCAAATTCCACATCGTGCGCAAAGTGGGCGGACAGTAGGCGGTTGTCAGTTGTCAGTTATCCAGCTGACCAGTTATCCAGTTATCCAGTTGACTAGTTGACCAGTTGACCAGTTATCCAGTTGACCAGTTAACCGGAAAACCGGAACACTGGAGAACCGGAAAACCGAAAAACCGAAAAACCGCCCAACCGAAACACCGAAACACCCAAAGGAGATCATGAACACGACCATTGCTCAACTTCACACCCTCGTCGCCCAACACCGCGACGACATCATCCGCTTCATGCGCGAGATTGTCGCCATCCCCAGCATGGATTCCAAAATCGGCCCCGTCGGCGAGCGCATCCAGGCCGAAATGCGCAAACTCGGCTACGACGAAGTCCGCTTTGACAAGATAGGCAATACCATCGGGCGCATCGGCAACGGCAAGAAAGTTATCGTCTTCGACTCGCACATTGATACCGTCGGCGTCGGCGACCCGTCCGAATGGAAATGGGATCCGTTCACCGGCAAAATTGAAGACGGCGTTCTGTTTGCGCGCGGCGCGTGTGACGAAAAAGGCTCAACCCCTGGCATGGTCTACGGTCTCGCCATCGCCCGCGACCTCGGCCTGCTGGAGGGCTGGACGGCCTACTACTTCGGCAATATGGAAGAATGGTGCGACGGCATCGCCCCCAACACCTTCGTTGAAGTTGACCCGAAAGTGCGCCCGGATTTCGTCGTCATCGGCGAACCGACCAAAATGAACGTCTATCGCGGTCACAAAGGCCGCCTGGAGATGAAAGTCACCGCCAAGGGAAAATCCGCCCACGCCGCCAGCAACCATCTGGGCGAGAACGCCATTTACAAACTGCTGCCCGTCATCGCCGGAATCCGCGATTTGGAACCCAGCCTCGGCGACCACGACTTTCTCGGTCACGGCAAAATCACCGTCAGCGATATGAAAGTGCAAACGCCGTCCATCAACGCCGTGCCTGACGAAGCCGTCATCTACATTGACCGCCGCATGACCTTTGGCGAGACCAAAGAACAGGTCAAGAAACAGGTCGAAGATTTAATTCCCGCCGAATTTAAAGACTCCGTCAAAGTGGAGGAACTCTTCTACGAGGAACCTTCCTACACCGGATTTGTTTTTCCGGTGGATAAATATTTTCCCGCCTGGGCGTATGAAGAAACCCACCCGCTGGTCGTGGCCGGTCAAAAAGCCCGCATCGCCATCGGGCTGAAGGATGCCCCCTCTGGCAAGTGGAATTTCTCGACGAATGGCATTTACTGGGCTGGCAAAGCGAACATCCCCTCCATCGGCTTCGGCCCCGGCGACGAAGAGACCGCCCACACCGTGCGCGACTCTGTTAATCTGGACGATATGGTGAAGGCGACGGAGTTCTACGCGCTATTACCGAGCCTGATTTAACCAGTTGACCGGTTATCCAGTTGACCAGTTATCCAGTTGACCGGTTATCCAGTTAACCAGTTGACCGGTTATCCAGTTATCCAGTTATCCAGTTGACCAGTTAACCGAACAACCGGAACACCGAACAACCGGAACACCGAATAACCGGAACACCGAATAACCGGAACACCGAATAACCAGAACACCGAATAACCGAACAACCGAAAAACTTTTCAAGGAGAGCAAAACTATGCAAACCAATTTTCGCGGTCGTGATTTAATCGGCGACCTTGACTTCAGCAAAGAAGAAGTCGAAACTGTTTTGGACGTGGCGTGGGACTTGAAACGCAAGCGTGCGCTCGGTGAGCCGCACCCCTACCTGCGCGACAAAGTCCTCGCCATGCTGTTCTTTTTTTCCTCCACGCGCACGCGCGGCTCGTTTGAAGCAGGCATGGCGCAGCTGGGCGGGCACGGCGCGTTTATCGATTCCAAAACCACGCAAATCTCGCACGGCGACACGCCCGTGGAAATTGGCGAAATTTTCGGGCGCTACTTTGACGGCATCGCCATTCGTCACTGCGATTACGGCGAAGGCAACGCTTACCTGAACGCGGTCGCCAAATCCAGCCGGGCGTCGGTGCTCAATATGCAGTGTGATATTTATCATCCCTTCCAATGCCTCGCAGATTTGATGACCATCATGGAAAAGAAAGGGCGCGACCTGCGGCGCAAAAAGATTGTCGTCTCGTGGGCGTACGCGGCTTCGTACCTCAAACCGATTTCTGTGCCGCAATCGCTCATTCTCCAAATGCCGCGCTTCGGCATGGACGTCACTCTCGCCTATCCGCCCGAATTCAAACTCATGCCCGATATTGTCGCGCAAGCGCAAGACGAAGCGAAAAAGGCTGGCACAAGTTTTGAAATCATCGACTCCAAAGACGGCATGACCGAAGCCTGCCGTGACGCCGATGTGATTTACGCCAAAAGTTGGGGCCCGCTGCTGACCACCACCGACCCGGTCGCAGGCAAAAAACTACAGGACAGTTACAAAAACTGGCTGATGGATGACGCCAAACTGAAAGCCGCCAAACCCGACGCGATTTACATGCACCCGCTGCCCGCCGACCGCAATGTGGAAGTCACTTCCAGCGTGCTGGACGGCCCGCAATCCGTTGTGTTCGATGAAGCCGAAAATCGCCTGCACGCGCAGAAAGCGGTGATGGCGCTGACGATGGCGTAGGGAAGAAGTAGACAAGGAAAGAAGTACACAAGTAGACAAGAAAACAAGGACTTGTGTACCTTTCTACTTGTCTACCTGTTACTCATCTATTTCCCCAAAGAAAAACCCGATGACCGAGCGAAAGACTCTTTACCAATCACCGGGACAGCCCGGCAAGCGCGGTTTTGAAGATTTACAATTCTACAAAATGGCGCTGGAAGTGATGGCTGGAGTGCATCAAGTGGTCAAAGAATTTCCCCCCGAAGAGAAATTTGACCTTGTCGCCCAAGTCCGCCGGTCATCGAAGAGCGTGACGGCAAACCTTGCTGAAGGCTACGGACGCTATCACTATCTTGATAGCCTGCATAAATATTCTATTGCGCGTGGAGAATTGAACGAAACGCTCTCTCACCTCATCAACGCAAAAATATTAGGATACATTGACCAACCCACATTTGAGTCGCTTTATCATTTGATCCGCGAAACCGAGCAGACTCTCAATGGCTATATGTCCTATGTCCGCCGCGAAAAAGCGGGCGCGCATGAATTTGGCGACAAAGCCGTGCGAGACGACAGCGCGGAGTATTTTGAGAGCGATGATGAAGGAGATCAGTAGACAGGTAGACAAGTAAACAGGTAGACAAGTAGCAAGTAGACAAGTACTTGTTTCCTTGTTTCCTTGTTTCCTTGCCTACTGGTTTCCTGGTTTTCTTGTCTACTTGTTTTCTTGTCTCCTTGTCTACTTTCACCCTCCCAGGAGCCCCCATGACCAAACAAAAACTCGCCGTCATCGCCATCGGCGGCAACTCACTCATCAAAGATGGCAAAAACGTCAGCGTGGAAAGCCAGTATCAGGCCGCCAAAGAAACCTGTCAGCACATCGCCGACATGATCGAGCAAGGCTGGGAAGTCGCCATCGGCCACGGCAACGGCCCGCAGGTCGGATTCATCCTGCGCCGCTCCGAAATCGCCGCCAAAACCGCCGGAATGCACGAAGTTCCACTGGATGTGTGCGGCGCGGATAGCCAGGGCGCCATCGGCTACGCCCTGCAGCAAAACCTGCAAAACATTCTCTACCAGCGCGGCATCAAAAAGAAAGTTGTCACCGTCATCACCCAGGTGCTGGTGGATAAAAACGACCCGGCCTTCGCCAAACCGACCAAACCAATTGGCGGATTCATGGACGAGGCCGAAGCCAAACGCCGTCAGCAGGAACAAGGCTGGAGCGTGGTCGAGGACGCCGGACGCGGCTGGCGGCGCGTCGTCGCCTCCCCGCTGCCGCAGGAAATCGTCGAACTGGAAACGGTGCAAACCCTGCTGGGCGTCGGCATCGTCACTGTCACCGTGGGCGGCGGCGGCATCCCCGTCATTGACCCCGGCGACGGCAACTATCAGGGCATCGCCTCGGTGATTGACAAAGATTTTGCCTCCTCCCTGCTGGCGCGCGAAATCAAAGCCGACCTATTCGTCATCTCCACCGCCGTCGAAAAAGTCGCCATCCACTTTGGCAAACCCGAACAAAAATGGCTCGACAAAATCACGCTCTCCGAAGCCAAAGCCTACCTGGCCGAAGGCACGCACTTTGCCAAAGGCAGCATGGCGCCCAAAATTCAGGCCGTCATCTGGTTTTTGGAAGCCAACCCCAACGGCAAAGCGCTGATTACCAACCCCGAAAACATTGGCCGCGCCCTGAAAGGCGAAACCGGCACCTGGATTGTGCAGGACGGGCAGTAGACCGTTGTCAGTAATCAGTTATCAGTAATCAGTTGGCCGGTTGTCGGTCAAAGAAAGAAGCGGAGGCTGCCCGATTTTTGGCGCAGACCCCGCTTCTTTCTGCGTTATACTTTCGCCGCACGCATTCTGCATTTTGCATTCATCATTCCGCATTCATCATTTTCCCATGCCTTCCGTCCTGCTCAGTATTGACTACGAATCCTGGTTCGCGCTCACCCGCCGCTTTGACGAAATCCCCGCAGACCAGCGCCGCGCCCTGGATGGCGGCTACGCCCTCGCCGCGCTCGACCCGCTGCTGGAACAGCTCGCCCCGGCGCGCGCCAGCTTCTACCTGGTCGGCGAACTGGTGGATTGGTTCCCCGAACTGCCCGAAAAAATTGCCGCCGCCGGTCACGAAGTTGGTTTTCACTGTCAGGTGCACCGCCCGCTCACCCGGCTGAGCGACATTCAGCGCGACCTGGCCGCCTCGCGCGGCTGGCGCGCCCGCAGCGGCGTCACCGGCTTCCGCGCGCCGATGGTCAACACCATCGAAGACGTGTACCCGCTCTTGAAAACCGAAGGCTTCCGCTATAGTTCCTCCATCTACGCCCCCGCCGGAACCCTGCTGAACAAAAACGGCATCCGCGAACTTCCCGTCTCCACCCTGCCACTGCTGCGCCGCCCGCAAAATCTGACCGCCCCGCGCAAGATGACCCTGCCGCTCGTCCTGGGCGGCGAATTTCCCTACGGCTCCAGCTTTACCATCGGCCTGTTTGAAAAAACCGTGCTGAAAATTTTGGAACAAGAATTGAAGCGCGGCCTCAGCCCGGTCATTTTCCTGCACCCCTACGAACTCGTCCGCCCGCAAGATTGGCCGGGACGCCTGCGCCGTGACCTGTTTGCCCACCCTGGGCTGATTCCCTTCACCCGCAGCAAATCCCGCTTCCTGAAAACCCTGCTGACGAATTTTCCCGTCTCCACGTTGCGCGATTACCTTTTAACCAACCGCCAACCGCCAACCGCCAACTGACATGCTCCTGCGCCCTCTCTCTCCCGATGAACCCGCCAACTGGCCCGAAGCGCTGACCCTGGCGGCGACTTTTACCGCCCTCGATGCGTGGACAGACCTTGTCCGCCAGCTCTACGGCTTTCCCGTTTACCGCTTCCAAACCGAAACCGCAGACGGCGTGACCGGCCTTTTGGCGCTGATGCACATTCGCCACCCGATTTTTGGCAACTACCTGACGACTGCGCCCTTTGGCAGTTACGGCGGCTTCGCCTTTGATTCTGCCGCTGCACGCGATTTGCTGCTGGCCGAAGCCCGCCGTCTGGCGCAAACCCTCGGAGCGGAATATGTCAATTTGCGCTTTCACGCCGAAGACCAGACCCCGCCTGAGGGCTGGCAGCAGCAGCCGCTCTACCGCACCTTCCTGCTCGATTTGTCGCCCGACACCGAAGCCCTGTTGCGCGGGTACAGTTCCGACCACCGCAATCACATCCGCAAAGTGCTCAAAAAAGGATTCACGCTCAAATTCGGCCAGCTCGATTTGCTGGACGACGCCTACGAAGCCCTGGCGCGCTCGATGCGCGAGTTGGGTTCGCCCTATCACGCCAAAGCCTACCTGAAAACGATGGCCGACCTGCTGGGCGACTCGCTCGAATTCGCCGTGCTTTATTCGGCGGCGGGCGACCTGGCCGGAGCGGGTGTCTTCATTCGCCAAGGCAAGACCGTCACCAACCTGCACGCCAACATTTTGCGCGCCTTCCGCTCCGATTACGCCGGGGAATTTTTGTACTGGCAGACGATTGAACGCTATGCCGCGCAGGGCTGTACGGTTTTTGATTTGGGACGCAGCCTGATTGGCTCTGGCAATGAAACTTTCAAAATGAAGTGGAAACCGCGCAACCCGCTGCTCCAATACTGGTACGCGCTCGCCCCCGGTGCCAGCCTGCCCGCGCTCAACCAGAAAAACTCCAAATTCGCCGCCGCCATCTGGCTCTGGCAGCGCCTGCCGCCCTTCATCGTCCGCCCGCTCGGCCCGCTGTTGATTCGCGGCCTGGCCTGATGGCTATGAACGTTACCTTTCTGCGGCTGACAGAATTGACCGAGGCGCAGCTGGAGGCGCTCGCCCGCCTGCATCTGGCAGTCATGCCCGGTTTGCTGACGGATTTCGGACTGCCGTTTGTGCGCCGCTACTACCAGGCCGCCTGCCGCGAGGCAAGCGTCATCAGCGTGGTGGCGCTGGCAGAAAACGGCAGCCTGTCCGGCTGGGCGCTGGGTTCGCCCAACCCCGCGCGGCTGAACGCTCACATTCGGCAATTCATCCTGCGCGAGGCGCTGCGCCGTCCGCAAATTCTCCCACAATTATTTTTTGGCGTGTTCTTTGCGCTGCTGCATCAATTCCGCTTACCGCCCGGCGGCGTTGAATTGACTTACCTGGGCGTGGCGCCCGCCGCGCGCGGACAAGGCATGGGCGCGGCGCTTTTGCGCGAATTTCTGGCCGCCGCCGAAAACGCGCCAGTGGAGCTGAGCGTGGAAACCGACAACGCCGCCGCGCTGGCGCTCTACCGCCGCTTTGACTTCGTCATCACCCGCACCTACCGCGAAGGTTTTTACCGCCGCCATAGAATGCGGAATGAATGAAAAATGAAGAATGCGGAATGGAAAACCAATTCCTAATTCCTAATTCCTAACTCCTAACTCATCATTCACCATTCCCTCCATGCGCCGATTTTCCTTTCCCCTGCTGCTGCTCCTGCTCGCCCTGCTGACCTATGCCCCGTTTTTCTGGGAGCGCGGCTTTTATTGGGATGAAGCGCCCTGGACATGGATTTACTTCGGCCTCGGCCCAGCGGCGCTGACCAAAATTTTTTCCACCAGCCGCCCGTTTTGGGGGCTGATTTACCAGTTCAGCCTGCCGCTGATTGGCGCGCGCCCCTGGGCCTGGCAATTGCTGATGATTTTCTTCCGCTGGCTCTCGGCGATTTTCGTCTGGCAGGTGGCGCGCCGTCTGACGCCGGAAAGCCGCCTGCCGCGCTGGACGGCGGCGCTGTTTTTGGTGTACCCGGGGCTGGGGCAAAACTTCATTGCGCTGATGTACACCCATTTTTACATCGTCTTCGACGCCTTTCTGCTTTCACTTTTGCTCAGCCTGCTGGCGGTTGAGCAAAAAAAGCTCTGGCTGCACCTGCCCGCCCTGCTGCTGGCCGCCGTCAACCTGCTGACGATGGAGTATTTCTACTTTCTGGAACTTTTGCGCCTGGCGCTCTTCTGGCGGGTCATCGAAAAACCCAAAAGCCGCCGCGCCCTGCGAACGTTTTTGCCCTATTTTGCCGTGTTTGCTGCCGTCACCTTTTGGCGCGCATTCTTTTTCACCAACCAAAACGCCAGTTACACCTATCAGACGCTGGAAAACCTGAAGGCGAATTTTTGGTTGGGGAGTTGGACTCTGCTGACGGTTTTCGCGCGCGCCTTCTGGGAATCGGCGCTGCACGCCTGGCTCTTGCCCTTTGAACCGGTCAACCTCGCCAGCCTGGGGCTGTTCACCGCCATCGGAGCGTTTTCTATGGCGCTGGCGGTGACGGTCGGCGTGGGCGTGGTGGAAATTAAAAAATTGAAGACCGGAAAAATTCTTCCGCCTTCTCCTGTCTTGCCGCCCTTCGCCTTCGGCCTGCTGGCCTGGATTCTCGGCGGCGGCGCGTTCTGGCTGATTGGCGAGCGCACGCTGCCGCAGTTGCATTTCTCCGCCGACCGCTTTACCCTGCCGCTGATGCTGGGCGCCAGCCTGATGCTGGCCGCCGCGCTGGGGCTGTTTGCCAAACGTCCGCGCCTGCAAATTGCGCTCTTCGCCCTGCTGATTGGTTTTTCGGTTGGCAAACAATTTCAGACCAACGCCGCCTACCGCCGCGACTGGGAAACTGAACGCAATTTTTTCTGGCAACTTGCGTGGCGCGCGCCCGCGCTGCAGCCCGGCACAACCGTGCTGACCAACGACCTGCCGCTGACTGCCTTCAGCGATAACTCGCTCTCCGGCCCGCTGAATTGGATTTACAACGGCGCTGCGCCCGGCATGAATTACATGCTCTACTTCGCCTCCGTGCGCACGCAGGAGGGCCGCGCCCTGGGACAAAATTTCGCGCCCGGCCAATCTTTTGACCAGAATTATCTGGCGGCCACCTTTCACGGCAACACCTCGCAGATGATTGTCGTCAATTTTGCGCCGCCCGGCTGTCTGCGCGTGCTTGACCCGCAGATTGACCCGCTCAACAAACTGCTCGACCCCGTTGTACGGGATGCAGCCGCCTTCAGCAACCCGACGCTCATCGGCGGCGGAGCCACTGCCCGCCTGCCAGATTTCTACGCCCCGGAAAGCCCGCGCGGCTGGTGCTTTTTCTTCTCGCAGGCCGAACTCGCCCGTCAGCAGGGCGACTGGCAGCAGGCGGTCAACCTCCATCAGCAGGCGCTGGCCCTCAACGACCACGCCAACGACCCGCTGGAAAATTTCGTTTTTATCGAGGCGTATGCCCACACCGGCCAAATGGACAAAGCCCGCGCGCTGACGCGCGAAACCTACAAATTTTCCAAAGAAATCATGCGACCCACGCTGTGCGCCCTGTGGAAGCGCATTGCCCGCGACCTGCCGGGAGAGAAAATGTCTGCGCAAATTTTTCAAGACCTGGTTTGTGTTGATGAATGACATTATTGCCAAAACATAAAAAGTACCCTAACTCTCCCTTGGCCGAAAAACGCCCTTTGCCCTTGCGGATGGCGCAAGGGCAGGAACGATGTGAGCGTAGGTAGCGCGACATTTATATCGCGATTCGCCACAGGCGAAATTGTTTGCGATTTAGGCCTTCAAGTGATGCCAGCAAGTGAGAAAAATTGAACAGTTACATTTGAAATACAAATTAACGTATTAATCGAACATGGTAAAATTAACATTGTAGCCGGCTCTCGAAAAGACAGCACACAGATTGGCTTTTGCGATGTAATCAGATAAAAAAATGCAATCAAAGTGGTTTAAGCAGCTTTTACAGGCAATTCGGTAACGATTCAGTTACGGGAAAAGAGAACTATGACCGGAGTAGAAGATAATTTCCACCGCGCAATGAATGCAGGCCACTCGGCAGCATGGGACCAGCAGTGGGATAAAGCCGCTGTATCGTACCAGAAAGCATTGGAAGAAATGCCCAATGACCCATCGGCGCTAAACAGCCTGGGACTGGCATTTTTTCAGTTGCAAAACTACGACGAGGCGCTAAAAAATTACATCCGCGCTGCGCAGGTGACGCCCACAGACCCGGTTCCCTTTGAAAAATTAGCGCTTCTACAAGAGCGAAAGGGCAATCTGCCCGAAGCAATTCAATCTTTTTTGCAGGCGGCAGAATTATTTGCCCGCGCCCGCGAAGTGGAAAAAGCGGTAGAAAACTGGTTGCGTGTGGTGCAGTTGGCGCCCGACCACTTGCATGCCCACTCTCGTTTGGCGCTGATTCACGAGAAAACCGGGCAGACCCATCAGGCCGCAACAGAATACCTGGCAGTCGCCAGCCTGCTACAAAATAGCGGCAATCCGCAAAAAGCGGATGAGATTCTCCTTCACGCTCTACAATTGGAGCCCAATAATACCGAATTACGTCAGGCGCTGACCATCATCAAGGGTGGAAAACTTCTGCCGAAGCCCACCCGCCCAAAGGGCGGCACAGGCCCATTGCGCATGGCGCAAGTCAAACAGTTGGAAGTGCCGCACGCTACTGTCCCCGATAACAGCCCCGACCCCATCAGCGAGGCGCGCAGTAAGGCGCTTAATATGCTGGCCGATTCGCTTTTTGAACTTTCTGACGAGAGCGGCGAAAGTCAGGCGCGGCGCGGGCTGCAAGCCATCATGCGCGGTACCGGTGAACTTTCGGCACAAGCGCTGCAAACCAAAGTGCTTCTGCACCTGAGCCAGGCAATTGACTCGCAAACCAAAAAACAGGATGCACAAGCCGCCGAAGAGTTGGAACGCGCCATTGAAAGCGGTTTCACCCACCCATCCGTTTACTTTAATTTGGGGCTGTTGCGCTCACAAGGCGAAAGACTGGAAAGCGCTCTGCGCAACCTGCAACAGTGCAACCGTCACAACGATTATGACCTGGCTGCGCGCCTGCTCTGCGCCCAAATTTACGCCAAACTGGGGCGCGCCCGCGAGGCGGCCAACGAAAGTATTGAAGCGCTTAAGATTGCCGATGCGCAGGTTGTTGTCCCAGAACAAGCCGACGCCATCCGACAACTGTACGAGCCGTTGATTGAGTCGCTGGAGCGCGAAACCGACGCCAAGTCGCAAGCCAAACTGACCCAAAGCGTGCAAGAAATGCTGGTACGCCCTAACTGGCGCGCGCATCTTTTGCAATTGCGCCAACAAATGCCGGCACCTGCTGAAGGCGGCGCGCCGTTACCGCTGGCCGAGATTCTCATCCAGGCGCAATCCAGCCAGGTGATTGAATCCATCAACCGCATCAACCAACTCGCGCGCGCCGGTCAACTTCGCTCGGCCATGGACGAAGCCTTCCACGCGCTGTCCTACGCGCCAACGTATCTGCCTCTGCATATTCTGATTGGCGAGTTGCTTATTCAGGAGGAGAAAATTCAGGAGGCGATTGCCAAATTCACCGTCGTCGCCAGCGCCTACGGCTTGCGCGGCGAAGCCGCGCAAGCCACCGCCTTATTGCGCCGCATCATGCATCTGGCGCCAATGGATTTATCTGCGCGTGCCCGCCTGATTGAACAACTTACCGCCCGCGGACAAACTGACGAAGCCATCAGCGAATATCTCGACTTGGCCGATATTTACTATCGCCTGGCTGAGCTGGATATGGCGCGCAAAACCTATACCACCGCCCTGCGCCTGGCGCAACAGCCCAACGCCAATCGCAGCTGGAACGTGCAAATTTTACAGCGCATGGCGGATATTGACATGCAGCGCCTCGACTGGAAACAAGCCGTGCGCGTCTTTGAACAAATTCGTACCCTGCGCCCCGATGACGCCGCCTCACACGCCACTCTGATTGAACTCAATCTGCGGCTGGCGCAAGTGACGCAGGCGCAGGCCGAAATTGAAAGTTTGATGAACTATCTGGAAAACAATCAGCGCGCCGGAGAAGCCGTTCCCCTGCTGGAGAAAATGCTGGAAGAATACGACCAGCCCGTTGTGCGCCGCGCTTTAGCCAATCAACTGCACCGCGCCGGGCGCACCGCTGAAGCCATCCCCATGCTTGACGCCATCGGTGACAAATTGATGGAATCTGGCGACAAAAATGGCGTCATCGAAATCATCCATCAAATTTTACAAATGAACCCGCCCAACAGTGACGAATACCGCTCCCTGCTGGCGCAACTGCAAAACGGCTAAACTCGCTACGATGGACACTGAAACCCGCTATAACCAGGCGCTTGATTATCTCTACAGCTTTGTAGATTACAGCCTCAAAAAGGCCGACCAATTGGCCGCGGCTAATTTTGATTTAAGCCGCATGAAAACATTTCTCTCGCTTTTGGGCGAGCCGCAAAACCAGTACCCCAGCATTCATGTGGCTGGGACCAAAGGCAAAGGCTCCACGTCGGCTCTATGCGCCAGCGCATTGCAGTCGGCAGGCTATAAAACCGGGCTGTACACTTCTCCACACCTGCTTGATTTTTGCGAACGCATTCAGGTCAACGGCCAGCCCATTTCTCATGATGAATTGGCCGATTTGGTGGACGAAATCAAACCGGTGGCAGCGCAAATTGCCATGCTGACAACGTTTGAGTTAAACACTGCAATTGGCTTCTTATATTTTGCCCGCCAGGGATGTGATGCCGCCGTCATTGAAGTTGGTCTAGGCGGGCGGCTGGATGCCACCAATCTGATTACGCCGCGCGTTTCGGTCATCACCGCGCTTTCGTATGACCATACCGCCGTGCTGGGCAGCACGCTGACAAAAATTGCCACGGAAAAAGCCGGAATCATCAAACCAGGCATCCCCGTCGTCAGCGCGCCGCAGCAACCTGAAGCGCTGGCAACGCTGGAAAAAATCAGCGCCGAACGCGGCTGTGAGTTGACTCTGGTCGGGCGCGACCTGACTTTTTCCCCGCTGAATCATTCGCTTGACGGTCAAACCTTCAGCCTGCACCCTGCCAATTTGCACCCTGCGCCCTTCCACCTGAAACTTCTTGGCGCACATCAAGTGGAAAACGCCGTCAGCGCCTACGCCGCGCTGAAAAAGAGCGGGCTAAACGTGACGGAAGCGCACATCCGCGCCGGGTTTGCCGCCGCCCAATGGCCGTGCCGCTTCGAGATTTTTCAGCGCGCAGACCCAACCATCATTTTGGACTCAGCGCACAACGAAGATTCCTTCCGCCGGTTGGCGCAAACCCTGGAAGACTACTTCCCGGCCCAACAAGTGGTGCTGATTATAGGAATTTCGGAAGATAAACACCTGGCGGCGATGCTGGCGGCCATGCAAGGTATAATCAGCCGCCTGATTATTACCCGTTCCCTGCACCCGCGCGCGCTGGAGCCGGAAAAAATTATCGAAACGGCGCAACAAGCCGGGGTACCGTACGAAGTCATGGTTCCCGTCGAAGCGGCAGTTGCCCGGGGGCAGAAACTCGCCCGCGAACGGGGAGATTTGCTTCTCTCTGCCGGCAGCATGTTTGTAACCGCCGCTGTTAAAAGTATTTTATCGAATGAAGCCGCACGGCCCCAAAAAGGATGAGCATGACCCAAGACGACTGGATGGATGAAGAAGACGAAGCCTTTGACTCACCGCTAACTCAGCGGACAGAAGAGCTGTACCGCATTCCCAATCACACCCCCAACGATAAAAATATCATCGAAGCTCTGGCGTTGCCAATGCGCGATGTAATTGTCTTTCCGCACATGGTTTCGCCAGTATTTGTGGATAATGACGCGGCGATTGCGACGTTGCAAACCGCTCACGACCGCAATCAGACCGTAATTGGTCTGACACAAAAAGACCCGGAGCAGGAAAGCGTCAAACTGGTTGATTTCTTGCCGCTGGGTGTCGAAATGGCGGTTGGGCGCTTGCTCTCAATGCCCGATGGCGCCAGCTCGGCGCTGGTGCAGGGGCGGCGGCGGGTGAAAATTTTGGAATTTCTTCGCGTAACCCCCGTCATCAAAGTGCGGGCGCGGATTATTGACGAACCCGTCAAGACCGACAAAACCATTCAGGCGCTGATGCGCTCGGTGTTGAACTTATTCGACCAGGTCGTACAACTCAATCGCTCGATTCCCGAAGAAGCGCATCTGTTTGCCATGAACGTTTCGGAGCCGGGCTGGCTGGCAGATATGGTCGCCACTTCCCTCTCGCTCAGCCTGGAAGAACGCCAGGAATTACTGCTGATGACCGACCCGCGTACGCGGCTCGAACGCGTCAATCAGTTGCTCGCCAACGAAGTGGATGTGCTTGAGCTGGAAGAAAATATCCACAACAAAGTGCAAAGTGAAGTGGATAAAAGCCAGCGCGAGTTTTACCTGCGCGAACAATTAAAAGCCATCCAAACTGAATTAGGCGAAGGCGACGTGTGGACGCGCGATGTAAATGAATTGCGCCAGAAGGTGGAATCTTCCAACTTGCCGGAAGCCGCGCGCGAAGTGGCGCTGAAAGAAGTCGAACGCCTGAATCAGATGCCGCCGATGTCGCCCGAAGTGGCAATCATCCGCACCTACATCGAATGGATTTTGGACCTGCCCTGGGGCATATTCACCGAAGATAACCTGGATGTGCGCAACGCCGCACAAGTACTTGATCACGACCATTACGGCCTGCAAAAAGCCAAAGACCGCATTCTGGAATTTATTGCCGTGCGCTCGCTAAAGCCCAAAAAGGAACGTCAGCCCATTCTGTGCTTTGTCGGCCCACCCGGCGTGGGAAAAACCTCGCTGGGGCGCTCCATCGCCGACGCGCTGGGCCGCAAATTCGTGCGCCTTTCGCTGGGTGGCGTGCGCGACGAAGCCGAAATTCGCGGCCACCGCCGCACCTACATCGGCGCACTGCCAGGGCGCATCATTCAGACGATGAAACGCGCCGCAAGCAGCAACCCGCTCTTTATGCTGGATGAAATTGACAAACTGGGCAGTGATTTCCGCGGCGACCCGTCTTCCGCATTGCTGGAAGTGCTCGACCCGGAGCAAAACCACGCCTTCAGCGACCACTACATGGAAATTGACTTCGACCTGTCGAAGGTACTCTTCGTCACCACCGCCAACACCCTGGCAACCATCCCCGAAGCCCTGCTCGACCGGCTGGAAGTAATTGAATTCCCCGGCTACATCGAAGAAGAAAAACTCGCCATCGCCGAGCGTTTCCTGTTGCCGCGCCAGCTGGAAGAAAACGGCATGGACGAAAGCGGCTTGCGCTTCGCCGATTCTGCCGTGCAAAAAGTGATTCGCGAGTACACCTACGAAGCGGGCGTCCGCAACCTGGAGCGGGAGCTTGGCCGCGTCGTCCGAAAAGTTGCCCGGCTGAAAGCGGAAAAACGCGACTATCCCAGCCTGGTAACGCCTAACACGGTAGAGAAATTTCTCGGCCCGCCGCAATTTTTCCGCTCTGAAGCGGAACGTGAAAACGAGGTTGGCGTTGCCACCGGCCTGGCCTGGACGGAAAGCGGCGGCGAGGTGCTGGCCGTGGAAGTTGCCCTGATGGAAGGCAAAGGCGCCATGCAAATCACCGGCCAGGTGGGCGAAGTGATGCAAGAAAGCGCCCAGGCAGCCCTGACCTACATCAAAACCCGCGCTGCCGTGTTTGGCCTGGACCCCGAAATTTTTGAGCGTCTGGATATTCACATGCACCTGCCCGAAGGCGCGGTTCCCAAAGACGGCCCCAGCGCGGGCATCACACTTTGTACCGCGCTCATCTCAGCCTTCACCGGGCGGCGCATTTACAAAGAAGTCGCCATGACCGGCGAAATCACCCTGCGCGGGCGCGTGCTGATGATTGGCGGCGTGCGCGAAAAAACCCTGGCCGCTCACCGCGCCGGAATCAAAACCGTGCTGATGCCGGAACGCAATCTGAAAGACCTGATTGATATTCCCAAGCGCGTGCGCACCGACCTGAAAATTATTCCGATTACGCACATGGACCAGGTCATCGAACTCGCCCTCGAACCCGAACCGAGCGTTGAACCGGTTCGTCCGCGCAAGCGCGAGACGGAAGACAGCGGCGAGTAGAAAACGGTTTTCCGGTTCTTCGGTTTTCCAGTTTTCCAGTTTTCCGGTTCTCCGGTTTTCCGGCTCTCATCTTCTCATCTCCTCTTCTTCTCTTCTTCCATCTCTTCGCATGACATCCTCTCTCAAAAATCAAATCGTTCTCATCACCGGCGCTTCTTCGGGATTTGGCGAAGACGCCGCGCGGCTGTTCGCCCGTGAGGGCGCAATCGTCATCCTGGCCGCCCGGCGCATTGACCGAATGCAGGCCGAGGTTGCCCGCATTCAAGCCGCCGGTGGCCAGGCAATGGCAACTCCGGTGGATATCGCCAATCGCGCCGATATTGCCAACATGGTGGCCAGCGTTATCGAAAACTATGGGCGCATTGACATCCTCTTCAACAACGCCGGCTTTGGCCGTCTCGACCGCTTCGAGCGCCTCGACCCGGCGCGCGACATCGAAACCCAAATTGCCGTCAATCTGACCGGGTTGATGGAGGTCACGCACGCCGTTTTGCCGCACATGCTGGCGCAGCACAGCGGACACATCATCAATATGTCTTCCGTCGCCGGCTGGCTGGCCGCGCCGCAGTACAGCGTCTACGCCGCCACCAAATTTGGCGTGCGCGGCTTCACCGACGCATTGCGCCGTGAACTGCGCTCGCGCGGAATCCACGTCAGCGGCATTTACCCCGGCCCGGCGCTGACAGAATTTAATCAGCATACCCGCCTCGACCCGGCCATGCACAGTAAAGCGCCCGCGTTTCTAAAAATGTCGTCCGAATACGTTGCCAAGGCCGTTGTGCGCATCGCCAAACATCCGCGCCGTGTCACCATTTTGCCCTGGTGGTTTGCGCCCATCATCTGGTTCGAGAGCGTTTTCCCCGGCCTGGTGGACGTGATTACAGGGAAATGATGAATGCAGAATGAAGAATGCAGTTCTCCTAACTCCTATGCCTTTCCTCACCCGCTTTGCCAAACTTACCCGTTCCATGCAGGCCACTGGCCTGGAGGCCGTTGCTCTTAACCCCGGGCCAAGCCTGACCTATCTGACCGGGTTGAATTTTCACCTGATGGAACGCCCGGTGATTTTACTCTTCACCCCCGGCCAGGACCCGGCGCTGATTGTGCCGGAACTGGAAAAACTCAAGCTGCAGGCGCTTTCCTTCCCGGCGCAGGCCTTTGCCTACGGCGAAAATCCCGCCGAATGGCCGGGCGTCTTCGCTCAGGCGATGGAAACGCTCGGGCTGAACGGCAAACCCATCGGCCTCGAGCCGCGCGCCCTGCGCCTGCTGGAATACAACTACCTGACGGCCAGCGCCCCCGCCGCTCAGTGGCGTGACGCCTCCGCTCCGCTGGCGCAATTGCGCATCAGCAAAGATGTTGCCGAAGTGGAAGCCATGCGGCATGCCGTCAAAATCGCCGAATCTGCGCTGGAAGCCACCCTGCCGCGCATCAAAATCGGCATGACCGAACGCGAAGCCGCCGCCGAATTAATCATCAACCTCTTCCGCGCCGGTTCCGACCCGGAACTACCCTTTGCGCCGATTGTTTCCTCTGGCCCGAATAGCGCCAACCCGCACGCCTCGCCCTCTGACCGGAAACTTTCTGCTGGCGACTTGCTGGTGATTGACTGGGGCGCTGCCAGCGGCGGCTACATCTCCGACCTGACACGCACCTTCACTGTCGGCGCCGTTGATGCCGAATACGAGAAAATCCACGCTATCGTGCAGGCCGCCAACGCCGCCGGGCGCGCCGCCGGAAAACCGGGCGCCGCCTGCGCCACAGTGGACAAAGCCGCCCGCGCCGTCATCGAACAGGCTGGGTATGGCGAATATTTTACCCATCGCACCGGTCACGGCATCGGCATGGAAGCCCACGAAGACCCCTACATGCGCGGCGACAACCAGCAAAAATTGGAGCCGGGCATGGCCTACACCGTTGAGCCGGGCATTTACCTGCCCGGACGCAACGGCGTGCGCATTGAAGACAACCTCGTCATCACTGCCGACGGCGTTGAATGCTTGAGCAGCCTGCCGCGCGAAATTCGCGTGGTGGGATAATTTCCGTGATAAACTGCCGTCTGTGGCGCGACATTCATGTCGCTGCACGCACGACTAAAATTGGAGCAAATCACATGGAAGATAAAATTACCATCATCGAAGGCCCGACCCCGCTCTTTGAACCGGTACAAGACGGCTGGGCGCTCGGCCTGAACGAGTCGCGCGTTTTCTCCAGCGCCGTGCTTACCCGTCTGCGCACCTTCAACGGCCCGGCGCTGGTTGAACGCTGCTACCGCCGCTGGAACGAAAAAGAACCCATTCACCTGCTTTACCGCGATGAAATCGGCATGGAGGCCAGCGCGCCGATTTTGGCCGCCCGCTCTGTTGAAACCGACGACGGCCAGGTACTGCTCTTGTGGCTGCATGTACAGCGCGACGATATGCAGCTCGAAATTGACGCCAGCGATGACGACGGCGAAGATATTGACGACGATTTCGACCCGCTTGGATGATGCCCATGTCTCTCATTCACTCCTCCCTGACCAATGGCGTGCTCCTGCTGACGATTGACCGCCCGCCGGCCAACGCCTTCAACCTCGAACTGATCCGCGAACTGCAAAAAGCCTGCCGCCTGGCGGAAGGCGATGCGCAAGCCCGCGTGGTGATTCTGACTGGCGCCGGGCATGTTTTCGGCGCCGGTCAGGATTTGGCCGAACTCCGCGCGGGCGGCGAGCGGATTCCCTACCGCCAGCATTTGCTCGAAACCTACAACCCGCTCATTTTACAGATGCGGCAAATGGAAAAGCCCATCCTCGCGGCGATTAACGGCCCGTGCGCCGGCGCCTCGCTCGGAATTGCCCTGGCCTGCGACATGCGCCTCGCCGCCGAAAACGCCCGCTTCGTCGTCGGATTCAACGGCATCGGCCTCGCGCCCGATTCGGGCGTCTCGCTGTTGCTCCCGGCGCTGATTGGTCTGGGGCGGGCGAGCGAGCTCACCTTCACCAATCAACCCATCAGCGCTGAAAAAGCCCTCGCCTGGGGGCTGGTCAACCGCGTCGCCGCGCCTGAAAACCTTGCCGCCGAAAGCATGAACCTGGCAATCGAACTTTCTCATGGCCCCGTCGGCGTTTTTGGCCTGAGCAAGCGCCTCTACAATCACGCTGTTTTGCCCAACCTGGCCGAAACGCTGGAATACGAAAGTCACATTCAAGAAATTGCCGGAAGCCGCGCCGAACACAAAGAAGGCGTAGCAGCCTTCCTCGAAAAACGCGCCCCAAAATTTGACTAAAAACAGCTTTTTCAATCTTCATGCCCTACGAACCCGTCATCGGCCTCGAAGTTCACATCGAAATGCAGACGCGCTCCAAAATGTTTTGCGCCTGCCCGGTGGTCGATTCTGTCTCTGCCGCACCCAACACAGCCGTTTGCCCCATCTGCGCCGGACACCCTGGCACGCTGCCGGTCGTCAATGCGCGCGCGGTGGAATTTGCCCTGCGCGTGGCGCTGGCGCTCGGCTGTCAAATCAACCCGGTCAGCATCTTTGCGCGCAAAAATTATTTTTACCCCGACATTCCCAAAGGCTACCAGATTACGCAATATGAACAGCCGCTGGCCGAACACGGAAAAATCACCCTGCACACCTCGCAAGGCGAGAAAACCATCCGCATTCGGCGCGCGCATCTCGAAGAAGATACCGGCAAACTGACGCATGTGGCAACGGATTGGGAATCGGATAAGCGGATAACGGATTCGGCGGACGAAGCGGAGAAACAGAAATCTGGAGAACCGGCAAACCGGCAAACTGGCAAATCGTCCAACGAAAAAACCGGCCAATCCGGAAAATCCTACAGCCTGGTGGATTTGAATCGCGCGGGCGTGCCGCTACTGGAAATTGTCACCGAACCCGATTTTCGCTCTGCCGAGGAAGTGCGCCTGTACGCCGAAACGCTGCGGGCGCTGGTGCGCTACCTTAGCGTCAACAGCGGCGACCTGGAAAAAGGCGTGATGCGCATCGAGCCGAATATTTCGGTGCGCCCGCGCGGCAGTAAAACACTGGGGACAAAAGTCGAAATCAAAAACCTGAATTCCTTCCGCGCGCTGGAACGCGGCGTAACCTATGAAATCGCCCGCCAGAGCGCGCTGCTTGGCTCAGGCCGGATTGTCCTGCAAGAAACTGTCGGCTGGGATGAAGGCCGACAGGCGACATACAGCCAGCGCTCGAAGGAAGACGCGCACGATTACCGCTACTTCCCCGAACCAGATTTGCCGCCGCTGGTGATTGACACGGCCTGGCTGGAGCGGGTGCGCGCCGAATTGCCGGAACTGCCCTGGCAGCGGGCGCAGCGCCTGGAGCGTGATTTCGGCCTGAGCGCGGCAGAAGTGGCCCGGCTGGTGGAAGAAAAAGATCTGGGCGAGTATTTTGAGCAGGTCGTGCAGGCAGGCGTCAGCCCGCGTCTGGCTTTTGCCTGGGTAACGGGCGAATTGACCAGCCTGATGAACGCCGCGGGGGCAGGATTCGACTTTAGCAAGGTTCATCCCAAAGAATTGGCAGCGCTGATTGGTTTGGTTGCCGCCGGAACCATCAACCAGCCGACCGCCAAAACCGTGTTGGCCGAAATGTTCACCAGCGGGCAGAGTGCAGCGAATATTGTGGCGGCGCGCGGCCTGGCGCAGATTTCAGACGAGACGGCAATTGCGCGCCTGGTGGCCGAGACTTGTGCTGAAAACCCGGCAGAAGTGGATAGTTTTCACGCCGGAAAAAAAACGGTGTTTAATTTTTTGTTTGGTCAAGTGATGAAAAAAGCGGGTGGCAAGGCCAACCCACAAACAGCGCGCGCCTTACTCAGCCAGGCTTTGCGCCAGAAATGATCTTTTGTCTGACAAATCACAGCCGAAGACGTGACAAGTCTCATATTGACGCAAATTTGAAAATACGGTATTTTTAAGGGGTAGAATGTAGTCAGGATCAATGACGAATGACTTGCGTAATAAACATATCCTTGTGAAAAGCGGGCAACGTTCCGGTTGCCCGTTTTTATTTTCTACTCACCCAATCCTTTTAGGAGAAACCCATGTCTGGTCAAATCAATGCGTTTGAAATGGCGCAGAAGCAGTTCGACCATGTGGCCGAGTTGCTCAACCTGGATCCACAGGTTGCCAACGTTCTGCGTTGGCCGATGCGCGAGTATTCCTTCCGCATCCCGGTACGCATGGACGACGGCTCCCTGAGAATTTTTCAGGGCTACCGCGTTCAGCACAACGACGCGCGCGGCCCGTACAAAGGCGGCATTCGCTTCCACCCGTCCGAGACGCTGGACACCGTCCGCGCTTTGGGTACCTGGATGACCTGGAAATGTGCTGTGGCGGATATTCCGCTGGGCGGCAGCAAAGGCGGTATCATCGTTGACCCATCCACGATTTCTACCGGCGAAAAAGAACGCCTGTGCCGCGGCTGGGTACAAAATATGTGGAAAAATATTGGTCCACGGATTGATGTTCCCGCCCCCGATATTGGCACAACCCCGCAGATGATGGGCTGGATGATGGACGAATATTCCAAGTTGGTCGGTCAGTACACGCCCGGCGTGTTCACCGGCAAACCCCTCGGCGGCGGCGGCTCTGAAGGCCGCACCGAAGCCACCGGCTATGGCGTCATCTATAATGTGCGTGAAGCAATGCAACATCTGGGCATGGACCCGAAAAAATCCGTTGCGGCAGTTCAAGGTTTCGGCAACGTGGCGCAATACGCTTCGATTGGTTTTGTCGAAATTTTGGGCGGCAAAGTCGCCTGCGTTTCGTGCTGGGACCGCAACGACAAAAAATCCTACACCTACAGCCACAAAGACGGCGTTGACCCGCGCTTCCTGCTGACAATTGTTGACCAATACGGCACGGTTGATCAGAAAAAGGCCCAAGCCGCTGGTTATGTCAGAGAAGAAGGCGATGCCTGGATTGCCAAGGACGTGGATGTTCTCATCCCCGCTGCACTGGAGGGCCAGGTCAACGCGGATAGCGTCAAGAAGATTTCCAAGCGCGTCAAACTGGTTGCAGAGGGCGCCAATGGTCCCTGCACGCCCGAAGCTGATGAATACTTCAAGGCTCACGGTATTTTCGACATCCCCGACTTTTTGTGCAACTCTGGCGGTGTGACGACTTCGTACTTTGAGTCGGTACAAAACGACATGAACTTCTACTGGACAAAAGATGAAGTTCTGCAAAAATTAGATGGCAAGATGATACAGGCTTTCCACGCTGTGTTGGATATGGCGCTCAAGCAAAAAGTCTACATGCGCGACGCCGCCTACATGGTGGCGATTGACCGCGTAGCGCGCGCGATGCAGTTGCGCGGCTGGGTGTAAGTTTCCCCGCTAAAATGAAAATCCCTGAAGGGGGCAACCCTTTCAGGGATTTTTTTTAATCTTCTGCCGCGCGGGCGACTTCTTCGGCGGCGAAGGCGACCACTTCCTGGCCGGTTAATTTTTCGGCCACTTTGCGGGCAATCAGCTCGAGGTGCCCGGCATGGGCGACGTAGTCCAAATCGTCGGCGGGGACGGTCAGCACCGGGCAAAGCGTGAAGCCTGAAATCCAGGTTTCGTAGAGCGTGTTCAGGCTGGTCAGGTAATCAGCGCTGATGGTGCGCTCGTAGTCGCGTCCGCGGCGGGCGATGCGTCCTTTCAGCGTGGCGACGGAGGCGCGCAGGTAAATCACCAGGTCGGGCGGAGGCAAAAATTCCATCACGGTTTCGTACAGACCACGATAGGTTTCATAATCACGCGGCAAAATATGTCCCTGTAAAAACAGGTTGTGGGCAAAAATTTCAGCGTCTTCGTAAACGCTGCGGTCTTGAATGACGGAAGTGGGGTGGCGGGCAATGGCGTGATGCGCGCGCAGACGATGGGTGAGAAAGAAAATTTGCGAATGAAAGGAAAAGGCGCTCATATCGCGGTAGAAATCAGCCAGATAGGGGTTTTCGGTCACTGGTTCATAGAATGGTTCCCAGCCCAGGCGTTTGCAGAGACCATCCACCAGCGTGGATTTTCCAACGCCGATATTTCCGGCAACGGCGACAAATTTTTTCATGGCGATGGGGTTATTTTTCCCCGGCCAGTTCTGCGTCAATTGCTTTTTGGAAGACTTCGTAGGGTTGAGCGCCGACCAGTGCCAGGCCGTTGATGAAAAAAGTGGGGGTGGACGTCACGCCCAATTCAACAGCATATTTGAAATCTGCTTCAACTTCGCCGGCAAACTGACGCGAATTAACGCACTGATTGAAGGCCGGGACATTCAGCCCCAGATCGGCGGCGTAACTGGAGAAGCCTGCCGCGTCCAGACCATATTTGCCACTAAAAAGCGCGTTGTGGAATTCCCAGTAGGCGCCCTGCGCCAGAGCGCAATCGGCGGCTTCGGCGGCGGGGACTGCCTGCGCGTGAATCGATTTAAGTGGGAAATCGCGGTAGACAAAGCGGATTTTGCCTTCGTAGGCTTTCATCAACTGCGCGAAAACCTGTTCGTGCCAGCGCTGGCAGTAGGGGCATTGAAAATCGCTGAATTCGACGATGGTGACGGGCGCATCCGCCGGGCCGAGCGCCGGGTCGTCGTCGAGTTCTATCGGGTAACGGACACCTGTGGTGGGGGCGTTTTGTGCCACTGACGGGGCGGCGGTTTGTCCCCAGATCAGCCAACCGGTGCCAATACCTGCGCCAAATAGCAGGATGGCAACCAAAACAGGAACAATATCATGCAGGAAAAGCGTTAGACGCGTTTGGGCGGGGGTAACGCTGGCAGGTGGATGTTGGGTCATCAGATGATGCCAATTTCTTTTCCAGCCGCGCCGATAACATCCATGGCGCGTTGGATTTCGCTGGTTTCGTGCGAAGCGAGCACGGTGGCGCGCAGGCGCGATTGGCCTTCGGGTACGGCGGGCGAAACGACCGGCAGGACAAAAACATCGTTGCGCTGGCAGGTCTGGGTCAGGGCGTAGGCGCGCTCGTCGGCGCCGCACAAGACTGGAACGATGGCGGTTTCTGTCAGCATGGTGTCAAAGCCCATGCCTTTCAGCCCGTTGATAAACTGTACCGTGTTTTGATTCAATTTTTCGAGCCGCCAGGGTTCATCCAAAATGACTTTAAAGGCTTCGTTGGCAGCGGCGGCCTGACCCGGCGCAAGGGCGGCAGAAAAAATATAGGCGCGTGAACCATGCCGCAGATACTCTATCAGTTCTTTCTTCCCGGCAACATAACCGCCTACCGATGGGATGGTTTTGGAAAGCGTGCCCATTTTAATATCCACGCTGCCCCACATGTCATAATATTCTTCGATGCCGCGCCCGGTTTTGCCCAGCACGCCCACCGAATGGGCCTCGTCCATCATCAGATACGCGCCGTATTTGCGGCAGAGTGCCACCATGTTGGGCAGGTCAATGATATCGCCATCCATGCTGAAGACGGCGTCGGCAATCACCAGTTTGGTCACGTCGGATGGAATTTGTTGCAAGCGGTTTTCCAGGTCTTGCATGTCGTTGTGCTTAAAGCGGCGGAATTCTGCGCCCGACATCATACAACCGTCCACAATCGAGGCGTGATTGAGCTTGTCAGAGAGAACGTAATCGCCGCGACTCATCAGGGTGGAAATTACCGTCAGGTTGGTGACGTAGCCGGAAGTGTAGGTGATGGCCGCTTCGGCGTGTTTGAACTCGGAGATGGTTTCCTCCAACTCGGTGTGGATGCCGAGCGACCCGGCCAGTGTGCGCACGCCGTGCGTACCGGTGCCGTAGCGGTCAATGGCGCGTTTGGCGGCGGCGTTGATGCGCGGATGCCCGACCAGCCCCAGATAACTGTACGAGGCGTACATGCCCATTTCGCGGCCATTGACAATCACCTTGGATCCGCCCAATACTTCCTGAATCGGTTGGTTGTAGAAGTAAAAATCATGTTCGCGCATTTCGCTCACGCGCTGCGCCAAAACCGCCATGCGGCGGCTGAGTGGATTATCCACAGAAAAATTCATAAACGCCTCCATAATGCGTGATGATGGTAACTGTTGTTCATTCATTCCGAATTAAGCGGGCTACCCATAAGCGTTTGCGCTCAAGCCCGGCCTTAATCTACGGAAGTCGGCTTAAGCCAACTTTTTTGTCCTGATGAAGCGCTTTATGCTTTGGCACGCAACGAAGCGGGCAAAAAAACATGAGTATGAGCAGTTACTGATGATGAAAGTAAGTTTAGCCGAGGCAAGAATGCTTGTCAATCAAATTAAGAATGCTGCTGTTTTTATGTGCCTGGAGGATCATGAGAAAGCCCCTGTGGATTAGCTAGCTGGCTTTTTAGGTAGAGTTCAAAAAGGGGGCTAAAGCAAATTGTGCTTGTTTCAAACGGTTGAAGCAAACCTTTGGCATACAATATTTTTTTTATTGGGAGCAGTGTAGCAGAAAAATTTCCATTTACAAAACTTAACAACCCTAATTTCTCATCATCAAGCAGGCCGCCCCAAATTTTGCGAAATTCTTCTTGGATTGTTTCTTGGGCAACATACCAATCTAGATTAGAGAACATGGTCATCGCCAAAGGTTTTTCCTTGAAAATTCCAAAAAGAGCCTGCATCATTCCTGGATGTCCACCGCTATTCAGATAAATCCATTCACGCTTGTCAGGCGAAAGCGGATAGATGCGGCGATTCTCCCACTGCTGAAGGATATAAATCGAATCTTCGCGCGAATAGGGGCCAACGCCGATCAGGTTGCGCGAAATTAGTTCGTAAAAACTTTCGTTTTCCAATGGAGAGCGTAATTTTTCGGGCAAATTGCGCATAAATAATCCATAGCAAAGACGGTATTTATTGGCGTCTCGAATGGCGCGTAATTGAGCAAAAATCTCACGCGGCATATTTTGATAGGTTTCATCGAATTCGTCAAAAAGAAAACAAAGTTTAATGCGGTTCGATTGGCACAATTGATTAATCGCCATTTCCAAAAGACGATGCGCCCGTAAGGGGTCTTTGCTTTCCATCACGGCAGAATCAAGGCCGGAGAGTATGTTTTTAATTTGGTCTATTTCATCTGTTTGGAATAAACGTCCAGTTTCAAACAATAAAGCGCTCAACAATAATTCATAAAAGCGAAAACCCCAATCATATTCGGCTCCCATGCGATTTAAGTCCACTCGAACCAACCAGGTGCGGGCCGACAGTTCTTGCCCCAAATAATGGTTTTTCACTTGCTCACGATCAGGCTCGATATTGGCGCGTAAAAGTTCAGGATCATCACCCAATAAAAAATCTACAAGACGGGTTTTCCCAACACTGGATGCGCCGACAATGTAAAAGGATTCGCCACTACGCACATACTCAAAAAAGGGTTTGAGTGTTTCTTGCCGAAAAGAGACGGGGGTCTGAGAAGGAATGGTTGTCACTTGGATTCTCCTTGTAAATTTTCCCATTGTTTTGGCGGCCAGGGTTCATCCCAATGTTCCAGCCGAAAACACAAAATGCTTGCCAACATCAGTGCTGAACGTTGACTCCGGATTTGGTCATCATCCATAATGCGAAAGTCCTTGTCAATTGTAGCGCGAAAAATGGTATTGAAAAATAAACCAAGCATGTATTGGCGCGCATCTACTATGCCGGTACATTCTTGCGCCAAAGAACGTATAGTGGCAATGATTTGTATCACCTTTTGCATGTCAGAGCCTGCATCAGCGAGGCAGGCGATGTTCATTTTCCCGGTAGTCTGCGAGCTTGCTACGGCCAGGCAGAGATGATAATAATCGGAAAAATTTTGATTGCCAAGTGTCATGCGGTTAATAATGTCTGATTCTAACTCAATAAAATCTTGCAAGGCATGACCTTCTCCACTGCGTTCAAAATCAATGACCCAAGCATTTTGACTATCGTCTACCAGCATGTTATCAGCGTGCAAGTCGCCATGCGTAACAGCGATGCGGGTTTTTGCAACATGGCTGGCATCGCCGGTCGTGTTGCTACCTATTTTTTGGATAAGCCACTCAATGGGATCTTTAGCATTAATCCGTCGCCATACATCTGCGCCCATAAAAATTTCAGGATTGGGGATTTTAAATTTAAGTGCGCGTTCATACCAATCATGGTCTAATACAGAGCAGTAGAGTTCAAAAAGAGAAACATCAAATCTATCTTTTGCTCGCTTAAAATGATATGACCAGGTAATTTTAAAGAATCGTTCTAATGTTTTCTCAATAGTTGGTACGGATGCAGATTGAAAAAAGTGACCAAAGGTCTGATCAATGCTCCCGACGTAGGAAAATTTAATTCCACCAATATCCCATAAACAGCATGAATCTTCCAGCTTGGGAACAAAATTTCCCACCAAACGGCCTTTGATATATTGTGAAAAACGGTTGGTTTCCTTTTTTATTTTTGTTTTGCGCGCCAGCTTGATAATAACCGGTTGAAATTCATCCTCATATACTTTCAAAACAACCGAACGCGGACGTGGAGCAGTGGCAATGCCAGATGTATCATCTCCTGTGTTCATTTTTTCGAGTCGCAATGTACTGGCTGTGGGAAAGAGCCGCGCTAAAATATCTTCTACCTGGTCGTGATATTCAGGAGCAACGTTCGCATCAAACAGCGTTTTTTTGATGGAAACCATTATTTCTGATGGATAAATTTTTAGTTCGCGCGCATGGGCGCAATTTTTTGCTGCTTCCCACTTAATTTTCTCCTGCAAACCCAGCGGGAGATCATTTTTTTCAACAAAACCTGCCGCCCCATTTTTCTGAATACTGCCAACCGCTATTTTTAAATTACCGTGTCCACTGACGACAATGGATATGGCCGGTCTAATTTGATTTACTAATTCCAGGCCACTGATGTCATCATTGTCAGAATCATCTATTAAGCGCATATCTACAAGGGCAAGTTGGCAACGATATTCACGCGCCTTATTTTTTGCATCTTCCAGTAGGGCAGGGCCTTCGCCTGAGGCAATAATCGGCACATACCCCCAGTGAGAAATTAAATCCTGAAAAATATGAACAGTTCGTTTTTCATTATCTACAATCAGAATACGGGGTGATCCGCTCAAATTGCCAATTTGGGTAAGCATTATTGATTCTCCTTCACTCGACAGATGGCGAAGTGTTTAATATTGGTAACTTTAGCAAAAAAGCTGCGCCTCGCATGGTTTTATCAAATGGCAATAATTTAATTTTGCCCTTCATGTTGTTCTCAATCAATTGACGCACAAGCAACAATCCGTAACCCCCATTTTTGTTTTTCTTTTCTACCTGACGATGAAAAATATAAGCGCGCACTTCTTCATCTACTACGCCCGGACCAAAATCCTGAAGTAAAATTTCTACATGACCATCTGATCGCAGGTGCGTGGAAATAGTGATTTTTTTTTCCGGCTCATATTCCATTGCCCGGGCTGCGTTCTTAATCAAATGATGAAATACCCGCTTTAACTCTGTAAGACTTGCTTGAATATAAACATCTTGTGTATTGTCAAAGTGATATTGGATTGTAATGGCGCGCTGATGTGCATAAATCTCAATGCACTGCTTGAGGGCATTCTCTAATAAAATGGGACTTTGAATTTGTTCGTTCCAATACCCTGCCTCTGATAGGTTACACGCGCTCTCGTCAATCTGTTTGGCATATTCGCAAACTTTCAGATTTTCAGGGGCAGATTCTTGTATGAGGTAAGCCAAGGATTTCAAATTACCAATCTCACTTTTGATATCATGCGCAATGTCTGATGCCCAGGCCGTCATTGTTGAGACTGTAGAAAGAAATTTTATCCGTTCTCCCTGTTCGGCGCGCTCCATTGCCAGGCTTAATTGGCGGGCAACAGTCTCTATAAGTGAGACATCATCGTCATTGAAGGCATTGATTAAGCCGCGCTCCAACGCAAGCACTCCCAGCAAATCTCCATTGCTACTCATCAAACTGACGCACAATTCTGCCCGCGTTTTATGGTTAAGCGGTAGATAGTAATGATTGCTGGAGACATCGGGTTCATTGATATGTTCAGGCTTGTGCGTCTTCAAAGATTTTCTGGCAACCGCACACGCGATTGAACCTTGCTCGGTTATAGTTAGCAAAAAAGCCTGACGATTTTCATATTTCTGATTTTGAATGCGATAAAACTTCGGCGTTATCGGCGCAAACTTCAAAGCATTTTCGTCCGCATCATATTCTAAGACGCATATAGAGGTTTGCTTGAAAAGTGTAATAAGTTTTTGAAAAATTTTGGTTAAGATTTCATCCACCTCAAGTTCCTTGCTGATAGTTTCGGCTGTTTCAAGGGCCACTTTGAGCCTTTCGCGCTGCCTCTGCTCATCCAACCGTTTCGAGTCAGCAATAGCAACTGCAGCCAGGCTGGCAAAAGATTTAGCATGATGAATTTCCTGGTCAGAAAAATCGCGCGGATGTTGGTAGTCCAAATAAAGAATTCCCAGTGAGTCTGGTGTGTGAGGGTCAATAATAGGCACACCTATCAATGCTTTAACCCCTTCAGCCTTGATAAAATGGTGATTATTCAGCTCCAGGTTTTCTACCAATGGGTCATTACCATCCATGTCACAAATTTTCAACATCCCCTCGCTCAGTACATGTTCTGATACACCGCCCAGGCTTGGCTGAATTCGTATACTTCGGATTGGAGATTTTAGGCGGCCATCATGCCCAATGCTATCCGTATCAAAGGTGTACAAATCATTTGTCTTGGGACGGATGGGATAAATAACGGCCCAATCAGCCTCACTAATTTTGCGGGCAGCCTCACAGATGCTATCAAGGGTATGTTTAAGCGTCTGACCACTGGCGGCGTTCAAAATTTGATAATTGACATCCAATAAGATTTCGCTTTTCTGATTCTGACGAAGTGTTTCCCACACCAAACCAGCATTATCCAACAATGTTTGCAAGCGATCAAGCGCTGTTGCATCAAACTGCTGATGAGTATGTCTATTATCAACAATCACCAATCCCAAAATATTTGCACCCGCTCGCAAAGGCAAAAGGGCACATGCAGAAAGCGAAAAGCGCCTTGAAATATCAGACGGTAAACACGTTTTCACCTCGCTTTCTGATAGCAGCTTCCTCGTACCGCTGACCATAACGTCGCTAATAGCAAGCGCGCGGTTATCCAGCTTAACGCTTACTTTGCTAACAATCTTTTCAAAAGGGGTGCGATGAATATTGTTAGCTTCTAAATTTTTCAGAAACGTATCAAAATTATAGTGCTTTTGTTGGTCTCTTTCCCAATCCCGAAAAGCGTCTCGCCTGTTCTTTGTGCCAATTCCCATTTTTCCACGCAAGAAACTGTGATTATCATCGGCCAGAAACAATAAGGCGCAGTTAAACCTTAATCCAAAATTTGATGTAGCTAAAGTTAATACAGTGAGCCAGAAATATTCTTCATTATGATGAGCAATTCGCATCATCTCGAAGCTGGCGCGTTGAAGCACCTGAACTCTCTCTTTGTCTTCCCTTTCATTTTTGGCTGTTTTGCAAACATTAATAGCTGGCGATAATTGTTTAATTACTTTGAGAAAAAATTCCCACTCATTTTCGGAAAAATTGGCTTGTTGTCCAAATTGTTGAATAAAAATACAGCCGATTGGTTCGTCCTCTACGAATATAAGCGCCCCCATCCAGGCAGAAGGAATCTTGCCTTCCATGTGGATATCATTTTCATAAATAAATTTTTTGACTTCATTTTTATCTTTTAAGAAAACTTCATTTTGGTTCAAAATCAGAACACCTTCGAGGCCGCGTGTCGTAGAACAACGTGTTTCTTGTTTGCGTGTTCCATTCTCATAGAGCAAATAAAAAACTAATTCGTTTGTTTCTTTATCCAACATTGCCGCGCCAAAATTGGATACATCACTAACCCGATTGTTCACCTGCCTGCGAATTTCATCAAAAAGCATGGGTAAGTCGCCACTGGGCGCTTTTTTTGTCACCTCGCGAGCAAGGATGCGAATATCATCTGATTCGTGCAGAGCAAGTTGCTTACGTTCATAATCAGTAACACGTTCCAGAACCATGGAGGCTTGATGCATAAATAAATTAAGCATTGAACGCTCGTGCTGATTAAGGTTTTTTTCGGTCCAGCGAAAATCTAATACCAGCGCTCCCAGTAATTTTTCCTGGCTGATGCTGATGAGTGGAAGAACGGCAGTTTCTCCAACGGGCAAGTCATAGCCGGTAAGTTTAGCGTCAGGAGCGGGTATTTTAATTTCACTACTTTGCAAAAAAATGGATTCATAGGGCTGGGTTATGTGATAAATTCCAAACCAGTCTGAAAATGTGCGGTTGCGAAAATTGATAATAGACTTGTTTTCGGAAGATTTTTTCCAAAGCAATAGACCTTTTTCCACATCTTTACGAGTCGGAATCCAAAATAAATGAGCCCTCTCAAAGCCTAATTCAAGTGAATGAGCAAGTACAACCCCAACAACAGTGTGAAAATTAGTCTGCAGAAGAGCGGATTCCAACATTTTGGAAAATATTTTCTGCCAATTATTCTCTTGCTGCGCTTTGCGCCGCTCTTTGAGCGCTTCCAGTAAAAAAAGTAGTTCCTGGTTTTCAAATGGTTTGGCTAAATAGCGAAAGGCTCCAGCCCGGTAGGCTCTTAGCCCGCTTTCCACGTCCCCAAATCCGGTAAAGATGATGGCGTCAGAATCGGGGCTAACGTAACGCAGCTCTTTCATCGCTTCAATGCCATCTTTTCCCGGCCCAAGAACAAGGTCAATTAAGAAAATATCATAAGGTTTTCCATGCCTGAAAGCATTTTTTGCTTGTTCCAAAGCGTCGTCTAATCGAATGCACACAGTGGCAGGGGCAAAATTATGAATTTGAATAGTATCCTGAACCTGCCTGGCGGCATCCTCATTATCATCAAGAATTAGAACGCGGCACATAAAAATCCTTTCGATTCAACAAGGAACTTCTACTGCAAATGTAGTACCACCCAAAACCTGGCTGTCTTGAATGTATACTTTTCCGCCCATTTGTTCCATGAGACTGCGCGAGATATATAGCCCAATACCACTGCCATCTCGCCGTGTGGTAAACCCAACATCAAATATTTTTTCCCAAAGGCTCACATGAATACCGGGGCCATTATCTTCCACTAAAATACGCAGAGAAGTAGAATTTGATGGGCGCGATTGCAGAGATATTCGCACCCAACCACCAATATCTGGACGTAATTCAGAGATTTGCTGGATAGCGTTTAGCATAATATTCAGCAGAACCTGCTCCAGGGCTGCGCCCTGGTTTCGAATAACAACAAATTCATCTGGGGGAGTAAAAAGAAACGTTACATGCAAGCGATTGCTGGTATCTCGTAAGAGAAATAAAGTTTCTTCGATAATTTTATCCACACGCAAAATCTCGTTTTTCTCTTTTGCCGCAATATGCCCAAACATGCGGGTTGTGCCAATTATTTTGCGAATATAGGTTTGAAATTCAATTAATTCGCTTTCGACTAAATGGTTGCGTTGTTCTTGTAAATCTAGGGGATGCGGACTTTTTTCGAGCAGCGAGAGTTTTTCCTGTAAATTTCCCAAACGAGAAGCGAGTGGCGCTATCAGGTTGTTGATTTCATGCACTAAGGCGCGCGTTAACTGACCAATGAGCGCCGCGCGTTGCATAAGAATTGCTTTTTCTTGGAAAATGTACTGTTCCAGGACTGAACTAATCGCTAATGCCATTGCAGTAGCGTAAGCGCGTTGTTCATTACTAATTTGGTGCGGTTTTGCATCAATGGCAAAAAGGGCATAGCTTGCTGTTGTTTGTACAAAAACAGGTACCCCAATGCAACTTTTCATCGTTGGAATAAATTCCAAAAGATATCGAAAACGCTCCTCGTACAAAGGCGAAATTTCGTTGACAAAGATTGCTTGCCGGCTTTCTGCCACATCTCTGACCGGACTAAAAATCAGGGATGAAATTACTTTTTTCCCAAATTGTGTTCCTCCCGATTGTTCCAAAATAGAGACTGATCGTTGCGCTGAATCAAAAGTGAATAAAATCACCTGTTCAAACCCCAGCAGAAGGCGAAATTGTTGTAATAGTGCTTTGATTTTCTGGCTTTCGTTTGACGCGGAAACTTCTGATAGTGTAAGTTCTGCTCTATTCTCTTCAACGTTATTTGGTAACGGGCTGAGAAAACCTTTGCCTTGATTTTCTAGAAGGTGGATGATATCTTCCGGTAAAAGGGGCTTAATCAACAACTCCACGCCGCGCGCCTGAAGTTTTTCAAGCATTTCCATCATTTCGTCAGCACGCGCCCAATCAGTGGTGCTGATCACGCGCACTTTCGGCCATTGGTCTAAAATCATTTCGGCTAGTTGTGCGCCATTTATTTTGGGGAGGCCAATATCAATAATGGCAATATCTGGCTGCGTTTTTTGTAATAAGGCTAATGCTTTTTCAGAGTTTTCCGCCACTTCTACCCGTTGTCCAATTTTACGCAGCCAATTAGATAATGCAACCCGTTGTTCTGGTTCATCTTCTACCACCAAAATATGCTTTTTTGCTGTTCCTTTTCGTATAAACTCTGTCAGGTTGGATGTGATGCTTGGCAGTGGGCATCCACTGTCCTTCATTGACGACATAGACGACACATTACGCAAATTTTTATCTTCTTCAGGAACTTGGGAAAAAGGCAGGCTTAAACTGATTCGTCTCTGCCCATAATCTATTGCACGGACGGTTACTTTTACCTTGTCGCCGGGCCAAAATAAGTTTAGTGGGTCACCCTTGAACCAAACAGGTAACTGTGACCGATGTAAAAGCCCGCTGATTCCCGGCGCAATTTCGATGAAAGCCCCATACCCAACAACCCCCCCCACAATCCCAACGAATATCTTTTCGTTGTGAATTCTACTAGCCAAGTCATCCCAAGGATCTTTTTCTGCCAAGCGGATGCTAAACTCTATTGTTTGGCTATTATCTAAAGTGATGATGGTTGCTTGTCCTTTCCAACCAATCGGATATTTTTTTTTCCAATTTGCGCGCCGATTTTCATCCCACGAAATTTCTCTCGCGCGAACAAGTCCACGGCTACCGTCGTCAGCCTCTACAGATAAGCCAATGGCCAGTTGTTTGATAACCCGAACATGTACGGTCTTTTTGGATGTTTTTTTCATCGTAATCTATTGGGGTCTTACCACAGAAATTCTCAAAGAACCATCTATGACTCCACTGCAATAGATCAACTATTCAGCAGGCATCCACCACATATGGCGCTTTTGCAACAATCAAGCCCGTACATATGGCGGTAACGCTGCAGAAAATAACCTTTTTGCAGTGGAGTCATCTATGACTCTACTGCAAAATGAGAATCTTACAGCAGAGACGCAAAGAACGCAGATGTTTCTGCTTTTTCTGGAAAAAAATCAGCGTTTTACTGCCGAAAAAGCATTTTCTGCGCTCTGTATACTCCGCGTCTCTGCTTGCACCAACCGCAGGTACGCGTGCGGTGAATGGGTTTTTGCAGTAAAGTCATCTATTGTTCTTTATCAGGGCAAACAAACTTAACATTGGGCAACCCGGTTTCAGGTAAATAAGGCAAACGAAAAACTGAAAATGCTTCTTCCAGATCGGCAATTTCATCGAGTCGGGTGAACAACGGTAGAGCATTCATCTGAAGAATCTCCCTGCGCCATGCAATGCTCTCTTTACCTGACTGCGGTGTGACAATTCGAAAGCCTGGCAATGACTGTTCACCAATATCCCGTGTAATTGCCGCCCCAATATTTCTGGGTAAGCTCTCATCCATCTCTCCAATCATGGCTACATGCACGTGTAGATTGAAGAATTTCTTCCAGGGTGTCAGCCGTCTTTTGAGATAACTTTCTGCCCAAGATTGATATAAAGCCAGCGATGATGTTTGATTCTGCTGCTTGTCCAAGTTGGCTACATTCTGTCTTGCCTCAAGCAGAAACTGCCGTTCCTGTTCGTAAATCACCGTTGGACGGAGCGAAACGCTAAACAAAGATGGGCGATCTGTGCCGGCCAGGGCGCGCCAAATTTGCTCGCTGGAACGTGTACTGGCTTGCCAAAAACCTGAAAACCTTGGCATTGTTTGAAATTCTTTTACAAATACATCTCCTCGTCGAATTGCAACGATGCTTACGTCAAGATTCGTACCATCCAAGATGCTGCTACCGTTAACTTGACGAAATTCCTGTTCGGTTGATGCGCGATGTAGAAAAAAGTCATGTGGAAAAACCGACTCCATTTCGCGGCCAAAAGCCAAGGCATCTGTATAAATTTGCTGTTCTGACGCAGCATAAATTTTTCCAAGCAATCCCAAGGATAATCCTTTTTGGGGGTAATTTATGCTGCGCAAAACAACTGAGCGCTGGTTACGGCACTCTACTTGAAAATCAAAATCAATAACATATTGTGACTCAATAAAAAGTTTTAGGCGGTCAAGAGCTTCTTCCAGCAAGACGCTGGCATTAAACCCCCAACGTGAATTAATCCATTCTTTATAAGGACGCAAACAGATCTGCCAAGCCATCATCGCCTGCCAACCTCCCGCCCCGTTGCTTACTTCAATACCGGGAGAGATCCAGGTCATTTGTCGCCTGTTCTTTCAGGTGGTTTACGGTCCAGTAGTTTCAGCAAAGTTTTTTTAAGACTTCCAATGCTATCATCATGTTCTTGTTCGGCGCTGGCTTCTTGAACGATTTTGGGATTAGCATCAATACTGGCAAGTTTTTCGTCAAATTTGGTCAGAACATCTGCGATTGCGATTTTAATTTGATCGGGGTCATGTGACGCATAGGCAGAAGACGATAACACCGCCTTAATATTATCCAAAGCCTGAGATGTCCTATCTATTACCCATAAGTATGGTATGGTCATCAGCAATCAGCGCCCAAGTAGCCGCCATATCCTGTAGCCTTTGCCAACCACGCCAAATGGCAACAATACCGGGTTCTCCATCTGACTTACGTCCC
>Ga0210033_1000035_pt1 | contig 96217 bp, 82 predicted proteins | sample CryGeymeta201501_FD_185465 | JGI IMG/M metagenome (GOLD analysis project Ga0210033, IMG submission 185465) | Groundwater microbial communities from Crystal Geyser aquifers in Utah, USA - Crystal Geyser metaG 2015-01 (SPAdes) (version 2) | ecosystem: Environmental > Aquatic > Deep subsurface >... | reverse complement strand
ACATTGAAACTGTGGCGGGCCGGCTTTTTTACGTTCGTGCGGGCGGGAATTGGGGGACTTGCGGGCGGTTTCGGGGGCTCCGCTTTCGCGTCGTCAGATTCGCTCCCGTTTGGGGGCGGCGCGGACACCAGTTTTAAGCCCCTGCTGAAATAACCTGAGATAAACCTGGTTTGACACCTGCCAACCTACCCCATGACAATTTGAATGTTGAAATCTTCAACAATAGCGATGGAGGTTCCCATGAGTACCGTCAATTTCAGCGTCCCGGAAGAAGTAAAGCAGGCGTTCAACGAGACTTTCCTGGGCCAGAACAAGAGCGCCATCATCGCCGAACTGATGCTGGAGGCTGTGGAACGGGCACAGCGCAGGCAACGGGGCCACGAAGCCATCGCGCGTATCCTGGAACGGCGCATGCACGCACCCATCGTCACGGAAGAAAAGATTCAGGCCGCGCGGGAAGCAGGGCGCCCATGACCCTGGCCGTGGTGGATGCCAGCGTTGCCATGAAATGGTTCTTGCGGCTGCGCGACAATGAACAGGGTGTCGACCGCGCATTGGCCCTACTGTTCGGCATCGACAACGCGCGCATCCAAATGATTCAGCCAGCCCACTTCATCGCCGAAGTCGCCGCCGTGCTGGCGCGCGAAAAGCCGCGCAATGCCCACGACGACCTGCTGGATTTGATCAATATCGAGTGTCGTACCCTCGATACACCCGACGTTCTTGCCACCGCACTGGACCTTGCCATCCGTTACCAGCACCACTTGTTCGACACCCTCTACCATGCTGTGGCTCTGCACACCCCTGGCGCCACGCTGATCACCGCTGACCGGCGCTATTACGAAAAGGCCAAGGCCGAAGGCCAAATCAGCCTGCTAGTGGACTGGGAGCGAGAAACGCCATGAGCCCATTGTTTTTGACTATGCCACTATTAATTGTTGAACAAACGATCATGGCAGCGCCCCGTGCAGGAGCAGCCCTCTGTCTTCGCGCGCCCGCGTCATCGCATTCCACCTGCCACCTGCCACAATTCCACCCCGCCCCGGAGCTGTGCCGATGAACGCTGAACCGACCGATCAAGCCGCCGACGGCCGCCCACTCATCTCGGTCATCATGCCTTGCTATAACGCGGCGCCCTATGTAGCCGAGGCGGTGGGTTCGGTCATGGGGCAAACCTATGGCCATGTCGAACTGATCGTCGTCGATGATGGCTCCAGCGACGGCTCGGAGGCCCTGGTGCAAAGCATGGTGGAACAATATCCTGGCCGTATCCACCGGTTGCACACCAGCCGCCTGGGCCCCTACCCCGCGCGCAACCTCGGGCTCAGACATTGCCATGGAGAACTCATCGCCTTTCTCGACGCGGATGACTGGTGGTTACCGGACACCCTGGAAAAACTGCGCGCCGCGCTCTCCGACCCCGCCGTCGACCTGGCCTACTGCGGCTGGCAGAACGTGGGTGAGGGGGTCAAATCGGAGCCCTATGTGCCCCCCGAGTATGAGGCGGCGGATCCGGTGGCGGCCTTCGTTCGCACCTGCCCCTGGCCGATTCATGCCGCCCTGCTGACAAAAGAACTGGTCGATCGATTGGGCGGTTTCTCGGAGCGGCGCTTTTCCTCGATGGACTACGATTTCTGGCTACGCGCCCTCGCGCTTACCCGCCGCATCAAGCGGGTTCCGGAAGTGCTGGCGTTCTACCGCTGGCATGGCGGTGGGCAGGTCTCCGCGGTGAAGTGGCGGCAAGTGCTGGATGCGCTCACGGCCCAGAAGGACTTCATTCGCGCAAACCCCGCGCTGATCCAACATCTACCCGCCGCGAACTTGCGCGATCTCACGGAAGGCCAGGTATTGCGCCAGGCCTATCGGGCCTTCTGGAAACGCGATCTGGTGTCGGCGCAGAAATTGTTCCGCCATGCCGCCGCGCATCTCGGTTTTTCTCTGAAAGATGTGCGCCACATCGTGGTCGCCCTGCTGCCGTTTACGCTGTACCGCTGGATCGTGCGGCTGACCGACCGAGGAGCGTAACCCATGAGCCATGCCACCCGTGTGCCCGTGCTGATGTATCACCGTGTCGGTGAGGCCGATAACGCCTGGGAAGCGCGCTATGCCATCAGTGCCGCCAACTTCGCCGCGCATATGCGGGCGCTGGCCACCGCCGGCTACCGCCCGGTCACCATCGACGCCTTCGTGGCCTGGCTGGAAGGGGGCCCTGAGTTGCCGGAGGGGGCCTTTCTCCTGACGTTCGATGATGGTTTTCGCGGCGTGCGTGAATATGCGCTACCCATTTTGGAGTCGTTGCGGTGGCCGTTCACCGTATTCCTGGTGAGTGACCTGATCGGAGGCGAGGATGTCTGGACGCGCAAGTCCAATCCTGGCGGCCAGACCTATCCATTACTGGATGCAGAGGAGATTCGCGACATGCAGCGACGCGGTTGCAGCTTTCACTCCCACACCCGCAGCCATGCCAGCCTACCCGCGCTGGATGATGCCGGGCTCGCCGACCAGCTCGCCGGATCTCGCCAGGCCTTGTCCGAGTTGCTGGGGCAAGAGGTGAACTACATCGCTTACCCCTTCGGCCATCTGGACGCGCGGGTCGAGGCGGCCACCGACACCGCCGGCTACCGTGCCGCGTTTGCCACGCAACCCGGCTTCAACCGGCGCGACGTGAACCGCTTCCGCATCCGCCGGCTGGATATTTACGGGACTGACACCCCGACCAGGTTGCTTCGCAAAGTGCGCCTGGGCAGCAATGACGGCTCTTTGGGCGGCCAATTCAGCTACTTCGCCAGCCGCCTGGCGACCCGGCTCGGCGTGAGTTGATGATGGACGCCAGCGTTATTGTCTGTACCTTCAACCGCTCGGCCTCTTTGGCACAGACTTTGCGGTGCCTGGCTGCCCAGCAAGTGCGCCCCGATCTGGCATGGGAAGTGATTGTGGTGGACAACAACTCCGCGGACGACACCCGCTCGATCGTGCAAGCGGCCACCGCGTCGAACCCCCTTATCCGTTATGAGTTCGAGGCCAAGCAGGGTCTGTCCCACGCCCGCAACCACGGCATCGAGGTGTCCCGGGGGGACATCCTTTTGTTTACCGATGATGACGTCTGCCCGGAACCCGATTGGGTGTCCACCGTGCTGTCCGAGATGGAGCGGCTGCGCTGTGACGCCTGTGGCGGCTACATCGCACCGATCTGGGAAAAGACCCCACCCGCCTGGCTGACAGAACGTTTCTATGGTTTTCTGGCGATCCGCATGGATACGCGCGGGCCTTTCCCGATCACCGCAGCGGCCGATGCCCCTTTCGGCGCCAACATGGCGTTCCGGCGCGACGTCTTCGAGAAGGTCGGCGCATTCGATACCAACCGGGGCAGAAAGGGCGCTGAACTGGCTAGTGGTGAAGACGGGGAATTGTTCGAACGCACTCTGAAGGCCGGATTCACGGTCATGTGGCTGCCCAACGCACGGGTGCATCACAAGGTGGAGGCATTCCGGGTCGAAAAGCGTTACTTCCGGCGCTGGCGCTATCAGACCAGCCGCAACCTTGCCCATACCCGCGGAATGCCCGGTGAGCGCCGCTTACTGGGGGTTCCGCTCTATCTCGCCCGGCAAACCGCGCGCGCGGCCTGGAACTGGCTGACGGCCAAATTCACCGCGCCCGCAGACGAAGCGTTTCATCGGGAAATCATTTTGTTTCATTTCCTGGGTACCCTGCGCGGGCTCTATGACAACCACCTGCGGGAAACAGACCGGTGAAGGACGCGCTAACTGCATGCGCGGGCCGGCCCGGCAAGGAGTCGCCGTGATCCGACTGGCGCTCCGCCTCGACGACCCTTCCGCCACCAGCAACCAGGATATCGAGGGGCGCATCCTAGAATCCCTGTCTCGCCACCGCCTGCGCGCCACCTTCGCGGTCATCCCGTTTCGCGGGACGACAGAAGCGCCGCTACCCCTGACCCGAGAGCGAGCGCGGGTGATGCGCGAGTCATTCGCGGCCGGCGTGCTTGATGTCGCGCTGCATGGCTATGCGCACCGAGACACCAACCCGGATGGCCATCCCAGCGAGTTCGCGGGGGTTCCAGCGGCGAGGCAGCGCGAGCTGATCGCGGCCGGCAAGGCTTTGCTGGAGGCGGTATTCGAGCAGCCGATCCGCGGCTTCGTGCCGCCCTGGAACAGTTTCGATACGGCGACCCTGGATGCGCTGGAGCTGGCGGGGTTCAGCCATCTCTCCGCGAACATGGGCCTTGCGCCGATGCGGCCTACATCCCTGCGCCTGCTGCCCCTGACCTGCCATCTCCCCGAGCTCAAGGCCGCCATCGAGGAGGCACGCCGCTTCGCCCGTCTGGAGCCGGTGGTCACGGTGGTGATGCACCACTATGACTTTCCAGGCGGCGAAAGCGCTGTGTTTGCCAGCTTTGATGAGTTCGATGCCCTGCTCGCCTGGGTCGCCGCGCAAGCGGATGTCCATGTGCAAACCCTGAGCGAACTCGCCGGCGAATTGACCCCCGCCGCCAGCCAGCGCGGCTTCCGCCATCAGTGCTTGCGCGATCGTCTGCCCTGGCGTTTCCGCCACTGGCTGCCAAATTTGTGTATGGCCAGCCGTCCCCTGTTGCTGCCATGAATGATCTCTCCGTCCTCATCTGCACCCACGACCGCGTCGACCTGCTGGGCAAGACGCTGGCGTCGCTGAATGCCGCCGAGCGGCCGCTCGGTTGGCGGGTAGAGATTCTGGTGATCGCCAATGCTTGTACCGACGCAACACAGGGGTTTCTCGACGAATATCAGCGCGCGGACGACGGCCGTCTGCCGCTACGCTGGCGCGCGGAACCCACCCCCGGAAAATCGCACGCGCTGAACCTGGCGATGCCGCTGGTCACGGCCGCGATGGTCGCCTTTGTCGACGACGACCATCGCGTCGATCCGACCTATCTGGTGGAGATGTGCCGTGCCGCCGAAGCTTATCCAGATGTCGATCTGTTCTGCGGACGCATCCTGCCGGACTGGGATGGTTCGGAACCGGCCTGGGTGCATGACCGCGGGCCTTATCGCATCTACCCCTTGCCGGTCCCCCGCTTTGACTTGGGCGAAGCGCCCCGCGCGCTGAATCTGGATACCGCGATACCCGGGGGGGGCAATCTGTTTCTGCGGCAGCCGTGGCTGGCCAAGGTGGGCGGATTCGCCACCGATTTCGGCCCGGTCGGCCATAACCTCGGCGGCGCCGAAGACCTCGAATGGGTCATGCGCGCACTCCGCCTGGGTGCGCGCCTGCACTATGTGCCCAGTGTCGTCCAGCACCACTATGTCGATGCTGCCCGCCTGACCTTGCCGTATCTGATGCAGAAGGCTTTTGTGCGCTCCGCCTCCACAGTTCGCCTGGACAGCAAGCCAGCCAGCGGGGTGCCCCGCTTTATGTACCGAAAGCTGTTTGGCTACTTGTTCTCGGCCTTGACCGCCATTGGCACGGACCGGCGCCGCTTTTATCTGGTTCGCCTCGCGGCGGCACTGGGCGAGGCGCGCGGCTATCAGCAAAACAACCGTGCCCGCCATCGCCAACCCTGAACCGCCCATGTTCGCCAAGCTAGTCAAACTGCTCGATCCGGAAATCCGGGCCAAGAACCTGCGCGCATTCAAGTACGCCGCGCGGGGCCTGGCTTTCGACAGGCTCGATCCGTCCCTGCCCGACCCGGTTTTCGTGCTCGGTTGTTCCCGCTCCGGCACCACGGTGACTTACGAGTCCCTCGCCGCCGCGCCGCAATTTCTCAGCTTGGGCGTGGAAATCCCGGAATTCTGGAATGGCTTGTATGGCCCGCTCAACAACGGTTGGCACTCCGAGGCGGCTGGCGCCGAGCAGGCGCGACCGGCGCACCGCGCCGCCGCCCTGCGCTATTTCTATCAGCGTCTGGGGCGCGGCCAGGTGCTGGACAAGACCTGCATCAACACCCTGCGGGTGCCCTATCTGAACGCTCTGTTCCCCAAGGCGAAGTACGTGTTCATCCAGCGCGATGGGCGCGACAACATCAGTTCCATGATCGACGGCTGGCGCCTGGGGCGCAGCGATGGTTCATTCCATCTCAGCCAGTTCTTCGGCCCGTTTCCGGAGTCGGTGGCGATCAATGGCGGCGAGTTCAACGAGTGGCACTTCTTCCTGCCGCCCGGCTGGCGCGAGTACAACCGGGCCAGCCTGGAGGATGTCTGTGCCTTTCAGTGGCTTTCCGCGAACCGTCTGGCCCTGGAGGGCAAACGCCTGATTCCCGAGGAACGCTGGATTCAACTGCGCTACGAAGACCTGTTCGAGCGCCCGGTGGAGATGTTCCGCGAGGCGTTCGAGCGCCTGAATATTCCTTTCGACGCGGCCCTGCGCGCGCGCTGCGCCCACCTCGCCCCCACCAGCATCGTCAAGGGCGCACCCAAGAAGCAGAAATGGAAGGACCACAATCCCGAGGCCATCGAGCACATCCTGCCCATGATCCGGCCGATGATGGCGGAATTGGGCTATGACGCGGATGCCTGACACTGGAATTCGGCCCGTGCCGCGCGTCTCCGTCATCATTCCTGCCTATAACGCCGCCTGGTGTGTGCGTCGCGCGGTGGATAGCGTGCTGGCGCAGGGCTATCGGGATTTCGAATTGATTGTGGTGGATGACGGTAGCCAGGATGAGACGGCCGCCGTTGTGGCCAGTTATGGCGATGTCCTGCGCGTGGTGAGCAAGCCCAACGGCGGTCTGTCGAGCGCCCGCAACACGGGGATCGCCGTCGCGCGAGGCGACTATGTTGCGTTTCTCGATGCCGATGATTGGTGGCTGCCGAGCAAACTTGCGCGCCAGGTGGCCTTGCTGGAATCCGCGCCGGACATCGTGTTCTGCTCCACCACTACCGCCGTGCGTACCCCGGAAGGGGTGCCCCTGCCGGACTGGCGCTGCGGCGAGGCCGCTGGCTCCACCCTGGAATGCATCTTCAAGGCCAACGCCCATGTGGCCGGCAGCGGCTCGGCGGCCATGGTCCGACGCGCGGCCTTTGCCCGCGCGGGCGGGTTCGACGAATCCCTGCGCAGCCTGGAAGACATCGATATGTGGATGCGCCTGGCCGCCCTCGGGGGATATGCCTGCATCGACGATCCCCTGACCGTGATCGAGAAACGCGGTGACAGCATGAGCGGCAATCTCGATGTCATGCGCAATGCCGCGATTCGCGTCATGCGCAAAAATCGCGTCCTCCTGCCACGGCCGTTGCGTGGCCGTTTCTGGCGAATCGCCTTTGCCAGCATGCTGTCCGACTATGCCAAATGGGCCTATCGGAAGGGGCTCACGAAACAAGCGCTGGGCGATCTCGGACATGCGCTGGCGCTGGCGCCGCTGAGTCGAGGAAAACTAATCATCAGCCTGCTGCTAGCGGTGCTCGCACGACAGAAGATATAGCCACGATGGATGATCTGAATTTTCTGTCCCTGGCGATCCGAGCCAGCAACATGACCGGGCTGGTCTCGCTCGTCTTCGCGTTACTGTTGCTGGCAAAGTCGCTGATCAACTTCAGCCAGACCGGGCCTGTGCGCCGCGAAGTGTTGGAGCACCATCGCGCCTACCTTGTCCTCAGCCTGAGCCGCCTGACCTTGGCCGTTTTTCTCGTGGCCAACCTGCTCGCCCTACCCGGTGTGCTGGCCTATTTGTTGGGCCTGTCGATCTTCGGGCTGGGATATCAACCGGGAGTAGCCGCGCTAGCCGCTGTCGTGTCGCTCGGGTTGCTGTCATTCCTCCAGTTCTGCCGGGTGCTTCACCAGTCGCCGGGTGTCATCGTCGCCTCCTCACACTATGCGCCGCAGCGCCTCTACCCGCTCTGGGCGCTGCTGTCGCCGCGTCGCCTACATTGGGCCACACGCATGGTGAAATGGAGCTATGCCGGTTGGGTGGTGCTGGGATGCGCCCGCCTGCTGGAACAGGGCGCCGTTTACTCGGCACTGGGCATCGTCATGCTGCACGGCCTGGCGCTGTTGTTCTATCGAATCTGGATCGAGGACAGCGAGCCGCTGCCCTTGCCCACCACCACGGCACGCCGGCGCACCAATCTGCTGATGATCGGCTCCGATACCCTGCGCGCGGACCGGCTCGGCGCCGCCGGCTACCGGCGCAACCTCACGCCTAACCTGGACCGCCTGGCGCAGCGCGGCGCCAGCCTTGGCCAATGCTACGTGCCGTGCGCGCGCACGGCGCCCAGCCTGCTCTCCCTGCTGACCGGCACCTGGCCGCACAGCCACGGGGTGCGCGACAACTTCGTGACCGACGCGGAGGCCCGCGTCGCCCTCCCCGCGTTGTCCCACTTGCTCGTCGAAGCGGGTTACCAGACGGCGGCGATAAGTGACTGGGCGGGTTCCGATCTGGGCAAATTCGACCTCGGCTTCGAGACCCTGGACCTGCCCGGCGACCAGTGGAATATCCACTTCCTGATGCGCCAGGGGCCCAAGGACATTCGCCTGTTCCTCTCGCTGTTCCTGGGCAACCGCATCGGCAAGTTTTTCCTGGAAGAAATCTATTACCTGGGCGGAGTCCCCCTGACCCGCCAATTGGGCCTGCGTGCGCGCCAGATGCTGGAGCGTCTGGGCGGCGACGAACGGCCCTTCTTCCTCAACGTGTTCATGGCCAGCACCCATCCGCCCTTCGCCAGCGAATACCCCTATTACACGATGTACGCCGATCCCGCCTATCGCGGCCCTTCCAAGTTCGCCATGGCCAAGCTGACCGATCCGTTCGAGATCATCCGGCGCCAGGGCGAACCACGTGAGGAATTCGATCTCGAACAAATCCTCGATCTCTACGACGGCTGTGTGAAAAGCTTCGACGACGAGGTGGGCCACATCCTGGATTACCTGGAGGCGAGCGACCTGGCGCGCGACACCCTGGTGATGGTCTACAGCGATCACGGCATGGAATTTTTCGAACACGATACCTGGGGCCAGGGCAATACCGCCATCAGTGACTTCTCGGCGCGCATCCCGGTGGTACTGGCCGGACCACCGCTGGCCGGCGGCTGCCGCCTGGATGGGGTAACCCGCAGCATCGACTTGGCCCCTACTCTGCTTGACCTATTGGGTCTGCCGCCCGCGCCGACCATGGAAGGGGTATCCCTGGCCTCCGCCATGCAAGGCAGCGCGTTAGCTGACCTGCCGGCGTTTTATGAAACCGGCATCTGGCTGACGACTGTGCCGGGCACGCCACCCGGCCATCTGAGTTACCCAGGCATTCTGGAACTGCTGGAGGTCCCGGACCTGGCCTCCGGCACGCTGGCGATCAAGCCGGAATACCAGGGCCGGGTGGTCGCCGCCAAGGACCGTATGATCCGCCTCGGCCGCTGGAAGCTGGTCTATCAGCCCCTGGTCGATGGTCCGTTATTGCGGCTGTTCGACCTGGAGGCCGACCCGGGCTGCCGGCAGGATCAGTCCGGCGCCTATCCCGAAGTCACTACTCGGCTTTGGGGACTACTCCAGGCGTGGATGGGGAGGTAGCCGGGTAAGAGGGGGGAATGCTCGTGCAGAAGCGGCAAAACGGGTTGGTGGAGTTGCCAATCTCCGCACTATCCGGCGCCTTGGGCGCGGTGACTGCCTCACCCTTGGCGGCCGCTGTATCCGGCTTGCTCGGTGCAGCTTCCTCCTTGATGGGTTTAACCCCATCGGCTTTCTGGGGCTTGGGCGTTGGCGGGATGGGGATGCCGAGCCGGCGTGCGACCCGCCGCAGTTTCTTCGAACCTGGATCCAACGCTAGCCCGGTGCGTATCGCTTCCTCCGCCTGGGCCCGGCGTTTGCTATCGACATAGATATCCGCGAGGGTGGCATAGACGGCCGCGTGCTGGGGGTCGAGTTGTAACGCCCTGTGCAGCGCTGTTTCCGCTTCGGCAGAGCGGTTGTTCAAGTACAACGCTTTGCCGAGCAACGCATAAACCTCCGGAAGCAGGTAATGATCGACGCTTAGGGCGTCGATAAGGAACTGCAAGTGAGTTTGCACAGCAGCCAGGATAGTGGCCTTGCGCCCGGCGTCACGCACTCCATACATGCTCTGCACGCCCCCATACGCCTCGCAATAGTGCTCAAAATTGGCGTTGTCGCGCGGTGCCACGGTCACCTTGGCATAGGGTGTTTTCCCCGCGCCGGCTTTGCTTGCCAACTGGCCGATGCACCAGGCATTCAGCGCCTGGTATTCCGCCTGGGTGCCGGCCTGGGTCAGGATAGGCAGCCCGGCCAGAGCCAGGGGCAGGGCAATTCGGGAAAAAAGAAAAGATTTCATATCGTCGTCTCCACACAATAAATGAGGGCACTGGCAGCCTGTCGGACTTTGGTCGTCGATGGCGAGAAACGGCCCCAGCGAGGCCAGTTTTTGCCGGATTTGCCGCCGCATAGCCCAGCTATGGGGCAAAAAGCCGGTGAAAAATGGGCCGCTGCGGTCGTTTCGCAGCCGACGATTCCAAAGTCCGACAGGCTGCTAGGCACTAGCTCAAACCAGATTACGGGTTTTATCGGCCACTGCGTCCCAACTGAACTCCGCGCGCGCGCGCGCCAGGCCCGCACTGGCCAGCCGCGCCGCCAGCATGGCATCGCCAAGCACGGTGAGGAGGGCGGTGGCTACGGCCTCAACAAGGGTGCCATCGACGCGATACCCGGTCACCCCATCCACCACGGCAGCTCCGGTGCCACCGGCTTGTCCGGCGATGGCCAGCTTGGCGCACGCCGCCGCTTCCAGAAATACCATGCCGAAGCCCTCAGTGTCGCCATTGATGTCGCGGTTGGCCATGATGAAGGCGTCGCAGGCGTTGTACCAGCGCGGCAGGTCTTCCGGGCTGACATGGCCGAGCAGATGCAGGCGCTCGGACACGCCCAGTTCGCGGGCCAAGCCAGCCAGATAGTCCCAGTCGTCACCGATGCCGATGAGCGCGTATTGGGCGTCGATGCCCTGTTTAACCAGTTCCGGCAGGGCGCGAATCACCTGGTCGAATCCCTTGCGCCGCACCAGGCGGCCCACTGAAAGGATCAGCTTCTTACCAGGTTGCAGGCCGATGGACTGCTTGAGGTCGTCGCAGGGCAGGCCGGGGCAAAAGCGTTCGGTATCCACCCCCGGATAGATCAGGGTGATGCGCTCCCGCCGCACGCCCAGGCGCACCATTTCCTCCAGGGTGTATTCGCTGTTGGCGATGTTGGCGTCGGCATGGCGATAGACCCAGAGCATGGTGCGGAACTTGCGCCCACGCCCCCAGGTGGTGAGTTCTTCTCCGTGGCAGTAGACCACCAGCGGTTTGCGCAGGAGGCGCGCCATGATCCAGGCCACCAGCCCTTCCGGCAGAGCGCGCGCTGCGTGCACCACGTCGAAGTGATGGCGCAGCGCCAGACGCAGCGATTGCCCCAACATTTTCAGGTACATGCCCAACGATTCCGGCTTCAGCCACCAGACCCGTTTCAGGCCGATGCGGTGAATGCTGTTGGGGTGGTTGCGATCGACCGCTTCGGCGCCAGGCACAGCGGCAGTGACGATATGCAGTTCCTTTCCGCCCAGTCGGCGATACACCGCGTCGTACCACACGGTGGTGCCGCCCTTGGTGGGCAGAAATAGCTCGGTCAGCACCAGGGCCGAACAGGTTTTGCTGAGCTGCATGGCCTTATTCTCCGGCGCTGGCCGGTGGTGGCGTGTCGGCCTGTTCCAGGGCCAGCAACTTGCGCAGGGACAGGCCCCCGGACCAGGCCACCAGCAAGCCCAGCACCACGATGGGAACCACGCTCACGGCGTGTAGCAGGATCGCGTAACTCAGCGCTTCTGGACGCGGTACCGCGTAAATCAGCAGCACCACCAGGGCTGCGTAATGGAAGGTACCGACCATACCGGGCGCGGAGGGCAGGCTGACGCCTACCGCCAGGGCTACCAGCACCAGCCAGCCCGCGATCCACGGAATCCGCAAGCCCATGCCTTCGGCGAGAATCAGAATCTGCCCGACCGTAAGCGCCCATATCAGCAGCGTGAGCAGGCTCAACCAGAACAAGCCGCGGTAGCCTCGCCCCCAGTGCAACCCCTGCGCGAAGGCCGAAATACGCCAAGCCTGGCGGGCAATGCCGGGGGCGATGTCGCCAAACCAGCGCACCAGCAGGTTGGCCAGCCATTCGGTGTGGCGGCGGAACACGATGATCATGAGCAGCGCAACGATTCCGGCCAGCGCCAGAAGAAACGCGCCGCCCCGCAAAATGTCGACCAGTTGGCCATGGCCTTCCGGCAAAGCCATGAAGGGGCTGATGCAGGCAAAGATCAGCAGGATGCTGAGCACGTCGATGACCCGTTCCACCACCACGGTCGCCAGGGCCGCCGAGCGGCTGAAGCCACCATGGGTGCCAACCAGATAGGCGCGGACCAGCTCACCCACGCGAATCGGCAGGACATAGTTGACCATATATCCGAGCAGGGAAGCCGCGAACACCTGACGCAAGGGAACCGGCCCGACGCTGCCCAGCAGCAGTTGCCAGCGCACGGAACGTAACCAGAGCACCAGGTAGGTCAGAACGACGGACCAGAACAGCGGTTGCATGCCGAGGCGACCGAGCGCCGCGACGATCTGCTCGGTATCGGTGCCGCGCAAGGCTAGCCAGGTGAGCAGGCCGCTGAGGACAAAGCCCGCGATGATCCTGGGGTCGCTCCAGAGCCTGCGCCTGGTCTGGGAAGAAGCGGGCATGGTTACTCAGTCGCCAGACTTGTGCTGCGCTAAGAGACCGCGCTCGCTGAACTCCGCACGCATCTTCAGGATGCCGAGAAATTGCTGGAAGCAGAGGCCGAACAGCTTGGAAATGAAGAAGATGGTGGTGCTGCCGATCTTGCGCGCGTAGTGCGGCACCGGCACTTCGATGATGCGCGCCCCTTGATAATGGGCGCGCACCACGAATTCCGCGGTGAAGAACGACATGTGGCGGACTTGTGGGGCGATGGCCTCGATCAGTTCGCGCTTGATCAGGCGGAAGCCCGTGTCCATGTCGTGGTAGGGCAGCTTGAAGTACTGGCGCAGCAGGAAGTTGTATCCGCCCGACAACCAGACCCGGTAGAAGGGATCCTTGCGCGGTGACTTCATGCCCAGAATGACGTCGTGGCTCTTGCGGTAAGGCTCCAGTCGCCAAAAATCGATCACGGCGAACTGGTAGTCCGAGTCGACCAGAAAGATCCAGGGCTTGGTGGCATGGCTGACGGCATCGATCACCGCCTTCTGGTAGCCCTTGCGTTCATCGCTGGTGAACAGGCGGATGGGCAGTTCCTGCGCGAGGCGTTCCAGCACGGCTTTGGTGTCGTCGGTGCTGCCGTCCTCGGCGACGATAACTTCCAGGTCTTCGACGCGCGGCGCTAGTTCGGCGATGTAATTGCGCAGCGTTTGTTCGATGATAAAAGATTCATTGAAGACGGGAAAAACCAGCGAAATTCCACCCTGTGCGGGATCGGCCGGGCCGCGGGGCGTGGCATTCCCAGCGCGGGCGGGGGGGGTCTGAGTCATGGATCGAGTCTCTTCAGGGATGGGCGGGCGCCTGGCGTTCGGATGTGAGAGGCGAACGCAGGTCGTAGATGCGGTATACCTCGCTGGCGGCGAGGAGAGGGTAGCGCTCCGCGAGAAACCGCTCCAGGGCATGGGAAGCCGCGAATTCTTCCATATTTGTAACAACGAAATACTCTGGTCTCATGGCCGCGAACCGCGCAAAACGTTGGCCTACGTCGTCCACGAACACCTTGCCTTCGTTTTCGCGGCTGGCAATGTTCTTCAGGCCCACTTTTTCCACCGCCAGCGACCATTGGGTCGGCCAGAACTCGCCCGCGATCTTCGCGTAATACATGAGCGGAAAACCTTCGTGCTCGGTCAGCATGAGCGTGCGCCGGCTGTGGTCGAGCAGACGGCCGATTTCGGCATAGGCCTCCGCCCGGCCATCGACGCCGATCTTCCCGAAGCCGCGCAGCGTGGGCGCCAGCACCAGGGCCAGCGTCAGCACTACCAGGCCGACCATGCCGGGAACGGCGAGGCGGGCATTCTGCCCGGCCAGCGCCTGCAATACGGGGCCCGCCAGCCCGGCCAGGCCGAAGGCGACCGCCGGTAATGCCGCGACGTGATAGTAGGAGTGGGTGGCAAAGTGGAAAGTGAAGACCATCCCCAACAACGCGTAGCCAACCCACAATCCCAGCGCCAGCGCCAGCTTGTCGTCGCGCAACAGCAAGGTACCCAACAGCGCCAACAGCAATGCGGGATAACCGACGACGCGATCCAGGTTGTACAGCCAGGAAACATAGAAGCCGGGCTGCAACAGCGCGGCGGGAATGATGCCGCGCTGCGCGCTGATGCCACCCAGCGCCAGGTTGGCGCTGACATAGAGGACGCTGGGCAACAGGACGATCACGGCGAACAACCAGTTTTCCCGATGCGTCAGCAGGCGCCATAGCGAACCGCGCCGCAAGCCAAGCGCGGCATAGACGCCGGCGATCAGAAACACCATCTGGGCCTTGACCATTAGCGCGACGGCGCACCAGATCGCCGCGGCGATCAGGCGCTTGCGCGTGGGGTCCAGGTGAAAACGGTAAATGGCGAGAATCCCGGCCAGTGCCAGCGCCAACGCGAGGGAGTCCGGCTGGAAGCTCAGGCTCTGGCCGATGCCATAAGGCAGGAAGAGAAAGAAAGCGACGCCGGCCAGCGCCGCCGCGGGGGTGAAAACCCGGGCCAGCAAGCGGTAGAGCACGGCCGCCCCGGCCAGCCAGGCGAGCATGGCGATCGCGCGCGGCAGCCACATCCGCTCCTGGCCAAGCAGGTGGAAGCCGGCGATCGCCAGCGTCTCCATGACGGGAGGCTCATGGATGGGCTGTACCGTCTGGTCGATGATCTCCCGCTCCCAAACCGGCAATTCGGTATCCCCGAGATGCTGCAAATAACGCGCGATCAATGCGGAATGGTACTGGCGCACCGGTTGGAATTCGGGCATTCCCAGTTTGAGGCCCGCCCCCCGAACCCCTGCCGCGATCAGAAAAAGTAACAACAGCAAAACGGGAAACAGCCTGGCCGGGTTTTTCAACATGCTCACGACGCCTCCTTCATGGGGAATGGTTGCTGGCGGCGACGGCGAGCGCGTGCGTGCGCCGACCCGTTCACTCGTGGTGGTCCATGGTCTTGTAGCCGTGCTTCTTGACCAGTTCGTCGCGTTCGGCGGCTTTGAGGTCTTCGCGCACCATTTCGGCGACCAGTTCGTCGAAGGTGATCTTCGGCGTCCAGCCGAGTTTGGCCTTGGCCTTGGCCGGGTCGCCGAGCAGGGTTTCCACTTCGGTGGGGCGGAAGTAGCGCGGGTCGACGGAGACGATGGGTTGGCCCATTTCGCGGTGCGGTGAGGGGCTGGTCAGATAACCCTTTTCTTCTACGCCTTCGCCTTCCCAGCGAATCTGCATGCCGAGTTCTTTGGCGGCGGCGTTGACGAAGTCTCTGACCGAGTACTGCACGCCGGTGGCGATGACGAAGTCTTCCGGCTGTTCCTGTTGCAGCATCAGCCACTGCATTTCGACGTAGTCCTTGGCGTGGCCCCAGTCGCGCTTGGCGTCCAGGTTGCCCAGATACAGGCAGTCCTGCAGGCCGAGTTTGATCCGGGCGAGGGCTCTCGTGATCTTGCGGGTGACGAAAGTTTCGCCGCGAATCGGGCTTTCGTGGTTGAACAGGATGCCATTGCAGGCATACATGCCGTAGGCCTCGCGGTAGTTGACGGTGATCCAGTAGGCGTACAGCTTGGCGCAAGCATAGGGGCTGCGCGGGTAGAACGGGGTGGTTTCCTTCTGCGGCGTTTCCTGGACCAGGCCGAACAGTTCGCTGGTGCTGGCCTGGTAGAAGCGGGTCTGCTTGTCCAGGCCGAGGATGCGGATCGCTTCGAGGATGCGCAGAGAGCCGAGTGCGTCGGAGTTGGCGGTGTATTCGGGTTCTTCGAAGCTGACCGCGACATGCGACTGCGCCGCGAGGTTGTAAATCTCGTCGGGCTGCACTTGCTGGATGATGCGGATCAGGCTGGAGCTGTCGGTGAGGTCGCCGTGGTGCAGGATGAACTTGCGGCCAGTCTCGTGCGGATCCCGATAGAGGTGGTCGATGCGATCGGTGTTGAACAGGGAGCTGCGGCGTTTGATGCCGTGCACTGTGTAGCCTTTGTTGAGCAGGAATTCGGCGAGATAAGCGCCGTCTTGGCCGGTGACGCCGGTGATCAGTGCGACTTTGTTCATGCTGCTCCTCATAGTTTGATCTGGCCGGCCGCGAGCGCATCGAGGTACCAGCGATAGGTTTGCTCGATGCCTTCATGCAGCGGGATGGTCGGCGTGAAACCGAGTTCGGACAGCCGGCGGGTATCCAGCACTTTGCGTGGCGTGCCGTCCGGCTTGCTGGCGTCGAAGACGATCTCACCCGCGAAACCGACCACGCCGGCCACCGTCTCCGCCAGTTCGCGGATGCTGCAATCTTTGCCCCAGCCGATATTGATCGGCATATCGCCCTGGTAGTGATCCATGAGATGCAGGCAGGCCTCGGCGAGATCGTCGCAGTGCAGAAACTCCCGCATGGCGGTGCCACTGCCCCACACCGTCACCCGCGCCTGGCCGGATGTTTTGGCTTCATGAAACCTGCGCAGCAGGGCCGGCAGCACATGGGAGTCGGTGGGGTGGAAGTTGTCCTGCGGGCCATACAAATTGGTGGGCATGGCGCTGATGAAATGTGTGCCGTATTGCCGGTTGTAGCTCTGGCATAACTTGATGCCCGCGATCTTGGCCAGCGCATAGGCCTCGTTGGTCGGTTCCAGGGGGCCGGTCAGCAGATATTCTTCCTTGATTGGTTGCGGGCAGAGCTTGGGGTAGATGCAGGACGACCCCAGGAACAGCAGCTTCTTTACCCCGCTGCGCCAGGCCTCGCGAATCACGTGGGTTTCGATCAGCAGGTTGTCTTGCAGGAAATCCACCGGATAGGTGTCGTTGGCATGGATGCCCCCCACCTTCGCCGCGGCCAGAAACACATACTCCGGGCGTTGCTCGGTGAAGAAAGCGCGCACCGCCACCGGATCGGTCAGATCCAGTTCGGCGTGGCTGCGCGTAATCAGTTCGCCATGGCCGGCGCGCGCCAGGGCGCGCTGAAGGGCGCTACCAACCAGGCCGCGGTGGCCGGCGAGATAGATTCGTGCGTTCTTTTTCATACGTTGTGTGGGTGATGACTGCAAAACGGGCGAACTATAACGTGAACCGATACCGATCAACGACTGCGCTAGCAGCCTGTCGGACTTTGGTCGTCGATAGCGAGAAGCGGCCCCGACGAGCGCAGTTTTTGCCTGATTCGCCGCCGCATAGTCGGACTATGGGGCAAGAAGCAGGTGAAAAATGGGCCGTCGCGGTCGTTTCGCAGCCGACGATTCCAAAGTCCGACAGGCTGCTAGCCGTCCTGCTTGCGTGCCGCGAAGGGAGCGAACAGCGCGAACAGCCCAAGCACACGCGCCAGCCTGCCGAAGCGGGGCACACCGGCTGCGCGGCGCAGCCAGAAGGTCAAGCGGCGGCGTCTCGCTTGTTCGATCCAGGCCGGATCGTTCTCCCGTATGGCGCGTGCCAGCCCCGCGCAGGAGGCAAAACGCAGCATCGGGAAGTCGCGCAGGGCTTGCGCATAGAGGGCATCCAGCGCGGCCATTGCGGTTTCCAGATTGCCGCCGGCGGCGGCCAGGAAATTGCCGCGATGGGTTTCCAAGAGACAAGGGCGCCCCAACGCGGTCTTGCGCGCCAGCGCCGCCAGCGCCTGTTCCGGGCGATGGCCGAAACTCGGCTCAAAGTAATCGTCGCGGACCAGATAGACCACGCCGCCTTCACCGCGCTCGCCGTTGCGCATGGTCTTGTCCACCCCGGCTGGGCGCCCGGCGGCATCACGACAGGTCAGGCGCCGCCCCGGTGTGATGATCACTTGCACGCCGTGCGCCGCCCAGGCGGCTTCCACCTCCCGATTCCAAACAAAGGTGGGCGGGACGACGACTTCGGGTACGGCGCCGAACAGGTCCGCGTAGAGCCGGGTTTCCTCGGCAACAGCCGCTTCCACGGCCGGCGACGAGTGCGGCCGCGAGGGCAGCACGGCGGCGTCGGTCCAGCGGCTTTGCAGCGGGGAAGGCAGGTGTTCCGTGAGATCCGGCGCGGCCAGCCAGGCGGCGACTTCGGGTTTTTCCCGCGCCGCCGCCAGCAGCGATTCCGGCCAGAAATGCTCCATGCCATGCAGTTGCAAGGCGAACACCCCGCGCGCCTGGCCGGCCCGGATGGCCTCCAGAATGGGTTGTAGCGCCGGGTCCGCCAGAGTGCGCCGGCGCCAGGGATTGCCTGGCGCCATGGCCGGTTCCGGCAGGGTCAGCACCAGGGCCAGGGTCATGACCGCCGGCCGGCCGCTCGCGTCGCGTTGCCGCGCCAGACGCTCGGCGATGGCGGCGAGCGCCTCCGCCTGCGCCAATGGCCCGGCGCCCCAATCGTCGCTTTCCACAATCAGAATTGGCGCCCGAAATACCGGCTCGCGCCACAACGCCAGCAACGGCTTGCGCCAGGCCAGCAACAGGCCGGCGAGCAGCGCCAGCCAGGCGAGCAATATGGCAATCAAAAAAGACATGTCACCACCCCGAAAGTCGCACGCAGTTTAGCAGCCGACGCTACCCGCCACTGGCGAGGTCGAGGCGCATGTACAATGCCGCGCGCACCGTTTGCCATGCCCACCCATGCGTTTCCGGAAAGGGAGAAGAAACCCATGCCCAGCTTGTCCATCGTCATCCCCGTCTATCGCTCCGAGGGAACGCTGCGCGAACTACATCGCCGCCTGGTCGCCGCGCTGGAAGCGGAAGGGATCGAGTTCGAGGTCCTGTTCGTCGAGGATTGCGGCGGCGACCATTCCTGGGAAGTGATCCAGGAACTAGCGGCTACGGACAGCCGTGTTCGCGGCCTGCGCATGTCGCGCAATTACGGCCAGCACAATGCTTTGCTATGTGGCATCCGCGCGGCGTGCAACCAGATCGTGGTCACGCTGGATGACGATCTGCAAAATCCGCCGGAAGAAATCCCCCGGCTGCTGGCCAAGCTCGCCGAAGGCTATGACATGGTCTACGGGACGCCGGAACGTGAGCGGCATGGCCTGCTGCGCGACCTGGCTTCGCGCGTTACCAAATATGCCTTGCAAGGCGCGATGGGCGCGGAAACGGCACGCAAGGTGAGCGCCTTCCGCGCCTTTCGTACCGAGTTGCGGCAAGCGTTCAGCGACTATCGCAGTCCTTCGGTCAACCTGGACGTCCTCCTTACCTGGGGCACCACCCGGTTTGCTTCCGTTGCGGTTCGCCATGACGCCCGCGAGATCGGTGCCTCGGGTTACACCGTACGCAAGCTGATCACCCATGCCGTCAACATGATGACCGGGTTTTCCACCCTGCCGCTGCAGATGGCGAGTGTGATGGGGTTCGTCTTTTCTGCGTTCGGCTTTTGGGTGTTGGCCTATGTGTTGGTGCGCTACCTGCTGGATGGCAGCAGCGTGCCCGGGTTTCCGTTTCTGGCATCCCTTATTGCGATCTTTTCAGGTGCCCAGTTGTTCGCCTTGGGCATCATCGGCGAATACCTGGCGCGCATGCATTTCCGTAGCATGGATCGACCGCCCTATCTGGTTCGCGAGGAGATCCGCGCCCCCGGCTTGGAAAGGACACCCGAGCCCCACCCCCGAGGGGGTCAAGCTGTTCTTGGGGCGGCCCGGAGAACGACTTGAGAGGCCCGAATGAAGTTTGACTACCCACTGCACCGGCTGGAAACCGGCGCGCTCTCGCTGGCCTATTTTCATGTCCCCTGGGATAGCGAGATATTTGGCTTCCCAGTCGCCCAGATCGCGGAAATGCGGGTATCGAATCCCGTGCTCGCGCGGACCGACTTGGCGCCGTTCCAGGCCTGGCTGGAACAGGAAGCCATCCAGTTGGCCAGTTGCCGCCTGCCACACGACGGGCTGCGCGAATCCATCTTGCTGGAACAGGTCGGATTTCGTTTCGTGGAAATGGTGTTGCATCCTCACCTGGCCGACCTCCAGGCATTTCCCTGCTCTCCCCAAGGGCTTGACGTAACGCTGGCGGATAGTGCCGACCTACCCGCCATTGAGGCGATTGCCACCCAGGCCTTCGGGTACGAGCGGTTTCACGCCGACCCGCGACTCGACCGAAGCTTGGCCGACCGGCGTTACCTGGTCTGGGTCCACAACAGCCACGAGCACCCGACACAACGCCTGTACAAGATTTGCGACGGCGCCGATTTGGTCGGTTTTTTCGTCACCGAGAACAAGCCGGATGTCCTTTGCTACTGGCATCTCACCGCGATTTCGCCCGCCTTCCAGGGACGAGGTTATGGCAAGCGGGTCTGGCGCGAGATGCTGCATTTCCACCAGCAGGAAGGCATGACACAGATCGGCACCACCATCGCCGCGCGCAACACCCCGGTACTCAACCTCTATGCCAGCCTGGGCTTTCGCTTTCAGCCGCCGGAAATGACCCTGCATTGGCTGCGCGATGCCTGATTTCGCCGGGATTCATCTGCAGGCTCTGCGTTACGCCGTGGTGGGCCTGGCATCCAATGCGGTGCTGTACCTGGCCTATCTGGGCATGACCGCCGCCGGCCTCGGCCCCAAGCTTGCCATGAGCCTGGCTTATGCGGCGGGGATGACGCAGACCTTTATCTACAACAAGCGCTGGACCTTCTCGCATCGGGGCAATACGGGCGCTTCCCTGGTGCGCTACCTGATCAGCTATGCACTGGGTTATCTGCTTAACCTGGGGATACTGTATTTCTTCGTGGACACCATTGGATTGCCCCATCAGGCAGTGCAGGGCGGGGCCATTATCGGTGTTGCCGTGACACTTTTTTTACTCCAGCGCTACTGGGTCTTTCATGGGGACACTGGTGCTCCCCTGTCCACATCGGTGTAAAGGCCAACATGAAAATCTGCCCCGCCTGCTCCACCCGTTACGACGGCGATCAATGGCTATGTCAAGCCTGTGGCCACCAGCCGCCCAGAATTGAAGGATTCCACTCGCTGGCACCGGAACTGGCACATAGTGGTGCAGGATTCCAGCCAGATGCATTTGCAGAATTGGCCGCGCTGGAGGCCGGCAACTTCTGGTTTCGTGCCCGTAACCAGCTAATCATCTGGGCACTGCGCCACCATTTCCCAATGATGCGGCGCTATCTGGAGATCGGCTGTGGTACCGGTTATGTCCTCAACGGTGTGGCCCAGGCCTATCCCCAGGCCATCCTCACCGGCAGCGAGGTTTTCAGCGTCGGCCTGCCCTATGCCGCAAGCCGTGTCAAGAATGCTGAACTGCTGCAGATGGACGCAAAGCGAATTCCCTACGTGGATGAATTTGATGTTATCGGTGCTTTCGATGTGCTGGAGCACATCAAGGAGGATGAGGCAGTCTTGGCTGAAATGCTACGCGCACTCCGACCTGGCGGAGGAATCGCAATTACGGTTCCACAACACCCTTGGTTGTGGAGCCACCAAGATGAATATGCCTGCCATGTCCGTCGTTACCGTATCGGCGAATTGCGCGAAAAGGTGTTGCAAACCGGCTTCAAAGTGGAATTCGAGACATCCTTTGTCAGCCTTCTTCTGCCCGCCATGATTGCCTCTCGTATGACCAGACGTAATGCTCCTGCAAACAATGACGCCATTGCGGAACTGCGCCTTCCGACTTTCCTAAACCGGGCGTTCGAGGGTGTGATGAACGCGGAACGACAGCTTATTCGGATAGGGATGCGGTTCCCTCTCGGCGGTTCACTATTGTTGATCGCCAAGAAACCTGCGGTGGCCGAATGAGCGTCCCCTTCAACAAACCCCACATGACCTGCAAGCATTTCTGTGACATCACCCAGGCGCACGTAGCTGATAACCCCGTTGAGGTTGGCTCTTCAAGTAGCGCCACCTATGGCTGGCGCCGCGCACCTGCACTTACGGGGTTTGAATGATTTGCCATGGGCAGTACTCGCGAATTCGCATCGTGCAGGACCTGATTAACCTTACCCAGGCCGGCATGTTGTTCCTGTTGCATCGCGATTGAGCCTTCCAGGAAGGAGGTGTCAAGCATGTGCAGGTATAGAAACCCAGGCGAGGCCATTGTGCCAATAGCCGGGGACCTCGGTATTCATACGTGTTTGATTACAACCATCACCCTGGAAGGGGAAATAGCATGAAAACGGCCAAAATTAGAGTTCGTCTTGAGTGGATCGCTTTGGCATCGGCCATGCTGACTCTGCTTATTGGCATTGCCTATGGCTTTCAACACATGATTGCCGATGCGGCAAAGGTACGATACTTCCGCTTGTTTACGCTTCCCTTCGCGGCGGTAACACTCGTCCTGTCCTGGTTCGTGATCACCCAACGCCCATGGCGGCTAGGTGAGCCCAGAGTGGCATTCCGCCTTGGGTTTGTGCTGATGGCAGTATCTTTCCTGCTCACCTGCTACTTCAATTCCATCATCCTGGCCCCTTTTCCTTGGTGGTTGCCAGGGGTCGGCGTACCGGTGGTCGCGTACCTCATCCACGGCAAGTTTGGACCACGGAGAACAAACCTGGTCTTTCTCTTCGGCCTGCTGCTGGTGTCCAGCTATTTCATCGTGCAGGTGCCGAATAACGCCGGCGGCGATATGCTCGAGATCATCGAGTTCGCAGCCAGGGACTTCTTGGCGGGATCAAACCCGTTTCGGCCTTATCTGACCGTCTCCGGGAAAGAGGTTCCATTCGCCTACTGGTCGGGAATCTGGCTGCCCTATGTGCCATTCGTGGCGCTGGGCCTGGACATGCGCCTCCTGAATCTGCTGGCCGTCGTCGGGCTGGTCCTGCTTTTTGAGAAGGCAGCATATAAATCCGGATACGCGCCACTCATTGCCTCACTGACTATCTACCCGTTCCTGCTGTCCCCGCCGGTCATGAAAATGATCCTTCTCGGGCATCTCTGGATGTACTGGTTGGCGGCCTGCGCCGCTGTGCTGCTGATTGCGCGTGAGCGCCACCTGGTGGCGGCGGCGTTGCTTGGATTCTGTCTGGCATCAAGGCCCACCGCGTTGTTTATGGTGGTGCCATTGGCGGTTTACATATGGAGTCGTTATGGTGCGGGTCGCACCATGCACATGGCTGCGGTCACCTTGGCGGTGACGTTGGCCTTCAACCTGCCTTTCGCAATCGTCTATGGCAAGGTGTTTTGGGACAACAGTTATGGCGTGCTGGGAAGGGTCAGTCAGGAGTTGGTGCATTTCAGCTTGGCCGGGTATTTCAAGGATGCGGGACTGGATTTCATGAACAAGCCGCTTCAGGTCGTCATCATGTTGGCTTCAATGACCATTGTGATCCTGAGAAAGAACATGCCGGTGCAACACATCATCATGCTTGCCGGGCTTACCTACATATGGATGGTTCTTTTCAATTCCTATGCGACCCGATATGTATATTTCACCGGTTTTCTTTTAATCGATCTGGGATTGGTTCTGTTAATGGTGAATGGCTATATGGATCAAGACAATAAGCGAATAACCCAGGCCACTCCCCTGAAAACCAATGCGGCTGACCCCATTTCAGACCGGACACAATAGGATTGTCCATGAACATTCCCTTCAATAAACCCTACATGACCGGCAAGGAACTCTGGTACATCGCCCAGGCGCACCACAACGGCTGGCTGGCGGGCGATGGTAGCTTCACCAAGAAATGCAACACCTGGCTGGAACAGCGCACCGGCGCCCGCCGTGCCCTGCTGACCCACTCCTGTACGGCCGCCCTGGAAATGGCGGCCATCCTGGCCGACATCCAGCCTGGCGACGAAGTGATCATGCCGTCCTACACCTTCGTCTCCACCGCCAATGCCTTCGTTTTGCGAGGTGCCGTGCCGGTGTTCGTGGACATCCGCCCGGATACCCTGAATATCGACGAGACCCTGATCGAGGCGGCCATCACGAATAAAACCCGCGCCATCGTGCCGGTGCATTACGCCGGGGTGGCCTGTGAAATGGACGCCATCATGGACATCGCCGCACGCCACAAGCTGCTGGTCATCGAGGACGCGGCGCAGGGCATCATGTCCAGCTACCAGGGGCGCCCCCTGGGCAGCATCGGCCACCTTGCCGCGCTCTCCTTCCACGAGACCAAGAACATCATCTCCGGCGAGGGCGGCGCCCTGCTGGTGAACGACCCGGAGTTGACCGAGCGCGCCGAGATCATTCGCGAGAAGGGCACCAACCGCAGCCAGTTCTTCCGTGGCCAGGTGGATAAATACACCTGGGTGGACATCGGTTCCTCCTTTTTACCCAGCGAGCTCATCGCCGCCTTCCTGTGGGCGCAGATGGAGGAGGCCGATGCCATCACCCAGCGCCGTCTAAACATCTGGCACACCTTCCACGACGCCTTCGCTGACCTCGAACAGCGCGGCAAGGTGCGTCGTCCACAGGTGCCGGCGCACTGCGTGCACAACGCGCACATGTACCAACTGCTGCTGCCCTCCCTGGAAAAGCGCACCGCGTTCATCGCCACACTCAAGGCGCAGGGCATCAGCAGCGTGTTTCACTACGTCCCATTGCACACCTCGCCGGCCGGACTCCGGCATGGCCGCGCGGTGGGCGACATGCGCCATACGCTGGAACTCTCCGACCGCCTGGTGCGCCTGCCGCTCTGGCTGGGAATGGAAGACCATCTGGAGGAGATCATCCACCACGTCATCGCGGCTGCCGAGTGAATCAACTTCTGCCAACCGTCCCCATGAAACTCGCCACCTGGAACGTCAACTCTCTGAAAGTCCGCCTGCCGCATCTGCTCGATTGGCTGGCCGCGACGCAGGCCGAGGTGGTCTGTCTGCAGGAAACCAAGCTGGAAGACGCCAATTTCCCACGCGCGGAAATCGAGGCGGCCGGCTACCAGGTCGCCTTCAGCGGACAGAAGACTTACAACGGCGTCGCCATCGTCAGCCGCTTGCCGCTTGAAGACGCGCAGGCTGGTATTCCCGGTTTCGCGGATGAGCAGAAGCGGGTGCTGGCGGCGACGGTGGATGGCATTCGGGTGGTTTGCATCTACATTCCCAACGGCCAGAGCCTGGATTCCGATAAATATCTCTACAAACTGCGCTGGTTGAATGCGCTGCATTCCTGGCTCAAGGACGAACTGGCGCGCTATCCGTGCCTGGCCCTGCTGGGCGACTACAACATCGCCCCGGAAGACCGCGACGTGCATGACCCGGCGGCCTGGGAGGGCAATGTGCTGGTGTCAGAGCCGGAACGTGAGCAATTCCGGGCACTGTTGGACCTCGGCCTGGCGGATGCTTTTCGCCTGTTCGAGCAGCCGGAAAAGAGTTTTAGTTGGTGGGATTACCGCGCCGCCGGCTTCCGCCGCAACCTGGGGCTGCGCATCGACCACATCCTGCTGTCGCCGGAACTGGCCGCCCGCTGCGCGGCGGTCGAGATCGACAAGGCGCCACGCAAGCTGGAACGGCCCTCCGACCACACCCCGGTAGTGGCAACCCTGGCAAACAAGTAGCCCGGATGCAGCGAAGGCGGAATCCGGGCTACCCATCGGCTCATGAAATGTGAAGGGTCGTAGGATGTGGTTACCGAAGGGTAGGGGCTTCATCAGAGCGATAGCGAACCGCATCAACCACGCTCGCGCCCGCGTGGTGCGGTTCGTACCTCACCACACCCTACAGCGAGCTACAGGCACTGAATTTCCCCATGTCGGGGGCAACCCAGCAGATGGTCGTTGACCAGCCCGGCGGACTGCATGAAGGCGTAACAGATGGTCGGCCCGGCGAACTTGAAGCCGAGTTGCAGCAGGCGTTTGCTCAAGCGTTTCGAGTCTTCCGTGAGCGCCGGCACCTCGGCCATTTCCCGCCACAGGTTTTGCCGTGGCTGGCCGTTGACCGTTTCCCAGATCAGTTCGGAAAAATCGCCGCCACGCGCCTTCACGGCGAGAAACGCGCGCGCGTTGGTGATCGCGGCGGCCACCTTGGCGCGGTTGCGGATGATGCGCGAATCGGCCAACAGGGCCGCGACACGATCTGAATCGTAGGTGGCGATGCGCACCGGGTCGAAGCCGTCAAAAGCCAGGCGCAGCCCCTCGCGGCGGCGCAGGAGGGTGATCCACGACAAGCCCGCCTGCATCCCTTCCAGCAACAGCAACTCGAATAGCGCCTGCTCATCACGCAGCGGAACCCCCCATTCTTCGTCGTGATAGCGCTGGTAGAGCGGGTCGCTGCCGGGCCACGGGCAACGCTGTAGTTCAGCCATGAAAATTCTCCTTGAATACACTGCCCATAGTGTTTAAAAAGCGGTTTCCACCATATATCTAGTGTGAGGACGTCGCCATGCAGGAAGCCCTGTTCCCCGAACTGGCCGATCAAGCCATTTCCAGTGAAGTGCTGTTGGAAAAATACGCCAAAGGCGACGAGAAGAACGTGGTTGATGTGCGCATCAGGGTGGCACGGGCCTTGGCTTCGGTGGAGAAAAAGGCACAACGGGCGCACTGGGAAAAAGCTTTCTTTCAGGCCATGGAAGCGGGTTTCGTCCCGGCCGGTCGGATCAATTCGGCCGCGGGCACCGGCTTGCAGGCGACCCTGATCAACTGTTTCGTACAGCCGGTGGGCGATGCGATTTCCGGCGAGTCGGACGGTCGGCCCGGGATCTATGTGGCGCTGGAAGAAGCCGCTGAAACCATGCGCCGCGGCGGGGGCGTCGGCTATGATTTTTCCACCATCCGCCCGAAAGGCGCGCTGGTGAAAGGCACCCAGTCGCGCGCTAGCGGGCCGGTGTCCTACATGCGCGTGTTCGACCGCTCCTGCGAGACGGTGGAATCGGCGGGCAGCCGGCGCGGCGCCCAGATGGGGGTGATGCGCTGCGACCATCCGGATATCGAAGCCTTCATCCACGCCAAGGACCAGGGCGACCTGAAGAATTTCAACATCTCCGTGGGCGTCACCGATGCCTTCATGCAAGCGGTGGCGGCCGACGGCGATGTGGAACTGGCGCACAAGGCCGAGCCCGGTGCCGAACAGAAGGCCAACGGCGCCTATCACCGCGGAGGCGACGCCAATGAGGGCCTCTGGGTCTACCGCAAGTTGCGCGCGCGCGAGCTGTGGACCCAGATCATGTCCTCCACCTACGACCACGCCGAACCTGGGGTGCTGTTCATCGACCGCATCAACCGCGACAACAACCTCGGCTACTGCGAAACCATCGAGGCGACCAACCCGTGCGGCGAACAGCCGTTACCGCCCTACGGCTGCTGCTGCCTCGGCTCGCTCAACCTCACCCGCTTCGTCAACAGTGCCTTCAGCGAAGAGGCCAGCTTCGATTTCGAGGGCCTCAAGCGCATTCTGCCCACTTGCGTGCGGGCGCTCGACAATGTGCTCGACCTCACCGCCTGGCCACTGGAAAAGCAGCGCGCCGAAGCCCACGCCAAGCGCCGAATCGGCCTCGGCTTCACCGGCCTGGGTGACGCCCTGGTGATGCTCGGCCTGCGCTACGACACCCCGGAGGCGCTGGCCTTCTCCACCAAAGTAGCCGAGTTCATGCGCGACCAGGCTTATCTCGCCTCGGTGGACCTGGCGATCGAACGCGACCCCTTCCCGCTGTTCAACCCGGATTTGTATCTGTCCGGCGGCAACTTCGCCTCGCGCTTGCCGGAGGAGATCAAGGCCGCGATCCGCGAGCACGGCATCCGCAACTCGCACCTGCTTTCCATCGCGCCCACCGGCACCATCTCGCTGGCCTTCGCCGACAACGCCAGCAATGGCATCGAGCCGCCGTTCTCCTGGGCCTACACGCGCAAGAAGCGCCTGGCCGAAGGCGGCTGGAAGGAATACCAGGTGGAAGACCATGCCTGGCGGGTGTACCGGGAACAGGGGGGCGACATGGAGAACCTGCCGGCCGCCTTCGTCACCGCCCTGGAAATCTCCGCCCTGGCGCACATGAATATCGTCGCCGCCGTCGCGCCCTACGTCGATTCCGCCATCTCCAAGACAGTCAACGTTCCGGTCGACTACCCCTACACCGACTTTGAAGGCCTCTACATGGCGGGCTGGAAAGCCGGCCTCAAGGGGCTGGCCACCTACCGCCCCAACGCCGTCCTTGGCAGCGTGCTGTCCACCGGCACGGAATCTCAGGCGGCGGACAAGACCGCCGCCGCGAAGGCCAAATCACCGCAGGACTTCGAGCTCTCTGACGTCAACCGCCGCATCGAAATCAAGGCCCTGCCGGCGCCGGTGCTGGAAAGCCTGAAATGGCCCGGCCGCCCGAAACTGTCCGGCGGCAACCCGGCCTGGTGCTACATGATCGACAGCGCCTGCGGCAGCTTCGCCCTGTTCGTCGGCCACACCGAGGTTAGCCACGGCGAAGGCGAAGGCCGCGCCTGGCCATTCGAAGTCTGGGTCAACGGCGCCGAACAGCCGCGCGGCCTGGGCGCCGTGGCGAAAACACTGTCGATGGACATGCGCGCCAACGATCGCGGCTGGCTCAAATTGAAGCTCGACACCCTGGCGAAAACGCGCGGCGACGACAGTTGCGCCATCCCCTTCCCCCCGAATGGCGAACCGCGCCAGATGCCCAGCCTGGTTGCCGCCACCGCGCAACTCCTGCGCTGGCGCCTGGACGACCTGCACGCCCTGGAAGGCGGCGAGGAGAATTACAGCCCGCTGCTCGACGCCCTGTTCTCGCACAAGGAACCCAAGACCGGCACCGATGGCACCCTGTCCTGGACCGTGGATGTCTACAACCCCCACACCGGCGACGACTTCGTCCTCGGCCTCAAGGAAATCACCCTGCCGGATGGCGTCACCCGCCCCTATTCCGTCTGGCTCGCCGGCGAATACCCGCGGGCGCTGGACGGCCTGTGCAAACTGCTGTCGCTCGACATGCGGGTCATGGACCCGGCGTGGATCGGCATGAAACTGAGGAAGCTCCTCAACTACCCGGAACCCCTGGGCGACTTCATGGCCTTCGTGCCAGGACAATCGAAACAGAGCAACTGGCCCTCCACCGTCGCCTACGTCGCCCGCCTCATCATCCACCGCTACGCCATGCTCGGCATCCTGACGGAAGACGGCCTGCCGGTGAGGGAAATGGGCATCCTGCAAACCCCCGCGCTGCCCCCCGCCCATTCCGGCGAACCCGCCAAAGTCATGATGACCGGCGCGATATGCAAGGAATGCGGCAACGCCACGGTGATCAAGAAGGATGGCTGCGAGTTCTGCACCGCGTGCGGAGCGGTGGGGGCGTGTGGGTGAAGGGCCGCGGCTAACCCGTTTTGTTCACGACGTGCCGCCGACGGTAAGCCCATCCACCCGCAGCGTCGGCTGGCCGACACCCACCGGCACGCTCTGGCCTTCCTTGCCGCAGGTGCCAACGCCGGGGTCGAGCTTCAGGTCGTTGCCGATCATGGAGACGCGGGTGAGCACGTCCGGGCCGTTGCCAACCAGGCTCGCACCCTTTACCGGGCGGGTGATGCGGCCGTCCTCGATGAGATAGGCCTCGGCCGCCGAGAACACGAACTTGCCGCTGGTGATGTCCACCTGGCCGCCGCCGAAGTTGGCGGCATAGAGGCCCTTTTTCACTGAAGCGATGATTTCCGCAGGGTCTTTGTCGCCCGCCAGCATGTAGGTATTGGTCATGCGCGGCAGCGGCAGATGGGCGAACGATTCGCGCCGCCCGTTGCCGGTGGGGGCCATGTTCATCAGGCGGGCATTCATAGCGTCCTGCATATAGCCCTTGAGGATGCCGTTTTCGATCAACACCGTGCGTTGTGTGGGCGTGCCCTCATCATCGACGTTGAGCGAGCCGCGGCGATCAGCCAGCGTGCCGTCGTCCACCACGGTAACGCCGTCCGCCGCCACCCGCTGGCCGATACGGCCGGAAAACGCGGAAGAACCCTTGCGGTTGAAATCGCCTTCCAGGCCGTGGCCGATGGCCTCGTGCAGCAGGATGCCGGGCCAGCCGGAACCGAGTACCACGGTCATGTTGCCGGCCGGCGCGGGAATCGCGTCGAGATTGGTGAGCGCCTGCGCCACCGCCAACTGCGCGTATTCGAGCAACTGATCGTCGCTGAAATGCGCGTAGTTGAAGCGGCCGCCGCCGCCCGCCGAGCCCTGCTCGCGGCGGCCGCCCTGTTCGACGATGACTTGCAGCGAGACCCGCACCAGCGGCCGCACATCCGCCGCCAGGCGACCGTCCAGACGCGCCACCAGAATGACTTCGTATTCGCCCGCGAGGCTGGCCATGACCTGGCTGACGCGCGGGTCAAGGCCGCGGGCGTAGTTCTCCAGCCGGTGCAGCAGGGCCACTTTTTCCGCCTCGGTGAGGGAGGCCAGCGGGTCGATCGGCGCATACAGGGTGCGCCCGCGCACCCGATGCGCCACCTGTAGGCTGGCTCCCTTACCGGCGGCGGCAATGGCGCGCACGGTGGTGGCGGCTTCCTGGATGGCCGCCAGGCTGATGTCGTCGGAATAGGCAAAGGCGGTATGGTCGCCGGCCACCGCGCGCACACCGACGCCCTGGTCGATGTTGAAGCTGCCCGATTTGACCTGGCCTTCTTCCAGGCTCCAGGCCTCGGAACGGGAATACTGGAAATACACGTCGGCATCGTCGACGCGGTGCGCGGCAAGCAGGCCGAACACCGCGTCGAGCTGGGGCAGGTCCAGCTCATTGGGCAATAGCAGGGTGGATTCGGCGGTGGAGAAGAGAAACAGGTTGGGATCGACGGCGTTCATTGGGGTCTCGTAGTGCCAACAGGGTGCCGGCTTGGGTGGGGGGTCGGCGGGGATACCGGCGCACCCCGCGGGTTCAGGGTTTGATGACGTCTACCTTGATGCCTTTGCGGCATTCCAGGCTGCGGTGTTTGAGCGCGGGCAGGCTAGCGCGCAGGCCAGCCTGATAGGTCGGGTTGATGCCGGCGATGACCACGCCGGAACCGCGCGGCAGGCGGTCAATGATGTTGCCCCAGGGGTCGACGATCATGCTGTCGCCGTGGGTCTCGCGGCCGGAAACATGGTAGCCGCCCTGCGCCGGGGCGATCACATAGGCCAGGTTCTCGATGGCGCGGGCGCGAATCAGGGTTTCGAAATGCGCGCGGCCGGTGGTGGCGGTGAAGGCGGCTGGCACCACGATCATATCCACCTCGCCCATCGCCCGATACAGCTCGGGAAAGCGCAGGTCGTAGCAGATCGACAGGCCGAGGCGGCCAAATGGGGTTTCCACCACCACCACGCGGTCGCCCGCTTCGATGGTGTTTTCTTCGCGGTAATGCTCGTTGCCGAGGTCGAGGCCGAACAGGTGGATCTTGTCGTAGCGCGCCACCTGCCGGCCACGGTCGTCATAGACCAGACAGGCATTGCGCACCTTGCCGGGGTCATCGCAGGCCATGGGAATCGAGCCCCCCACCAGCCAGATAGCGTGTTTCTTCGCCTGGGCGGCGAGGAATTTCTGCATCGGTCCTTTGCCTTCCTGCTCGCACACCGCGATCTTGTCGGTGTCCTTCAAACCCATGATGGAAAAATTTTCCGGCAACGCCACCAGCTTGGCGCCGGCCGCCACCGCCATGCCGATCAGCCGCTCGGCTTCCGCCAGATTGGCCGCCACATTGGGGCCGGAAGCCATCTGGATAGCCGCGACTCGGGTCACACCGATCACCTCCTTGGCCGGATTGGGAGCGGCGCGGGATTTGGTCTTGGCGAAGCTGGAGGGTTTGGCGGGGGTCACGGAAGCATCCTTGCGGCGTGAGGGAGAGGCGGGCTTGAGGGTACACAAGGATTTCGCCGCACCGCAATAGCCAATACCGGCAAGCGGCGTAGGTCAGACATCCACCGGGTCGACATCCAATATCCACTTCACACCCCGCGCCGGCAGCCTTGCCAGGGCTTCCAGCCAGACCCCAAGAAAAGCTTGCAGGCGGCCGCGAGCGCCGGATTGCAGCAGCAATTGCAGGCGGTGGCGGCCGGCGATACGCAGCATCAACGCGGGAACCGGGTCGAAGATTTCCACGCCCGGCGCCACGTCTTGGCCGATTTCCAGGCCGATTTCACGCGCCGCCAGCAAAAACCCCAGCGCGGCTTCTTCCGTGTTCGCTTCGGCGCGCAACACCGCTTGCGCGACAAAGGGCGGAAAGTCGGCGGCGCGGCGTTCGCGCAGGGCGGCGGCGGCGAAACCCGGGTAATCGTGGCGCGCCACCGCCTGATACAGCGGATGGCCGGGGTAGCGGGTCTGGATCAGGACCATGCCCGGGTGCTCGGCGCGGCCGGCGCGCCCCGCCACCTGCATGAGCTGGGCGAACAGGCGCTCGCTGGCGCGGAAGTCCGGCGACACCAGGGCCTGGTCGGCGCCGATCACGCCCACCAGGGTGAGATGGGGGAAGTCGTGGCCTTTGGCGACGATCTGGGTGCCCACCAGGATGTCCACCTCGCGCGCCGCCACCCGCTCGCGCATCGCGGCAAAAGCTCCCTTGCGCGCGGCGCTGTCGCGGTCGATACGCAAAATGCGGGCTTCGGGAAAGCGTTCCGCCAAGGTTTCTTCCACCCGCTGCGTGCCTTGGCCGGAAGGGCGCAAATCGACGCCGCCGCATTCCGGGCAGGCTTCCGGCGGGCGCGTGTTCAGCCCGCAGTGGTGGCACACCAGGCGATAACCCGCCGAGTCGTTGCCATGCGCGCGGTGCAGCACCAGATGCGCGGAACAGCGTGGGCAGGGGAAGACATGGCCGCAGCCATTGCACAGCAGGGTGGGGGCGTAGCCGCGCCGGTTGATGAACACCAGGCTCTGTTCACCGCGTTGCAGGGTGGCTTCCAGGGCGGCCAGCAGGGCACGGCTGAGGCCTTGTTTGGGATGATCGGCGCGGCTGTCGATCAGGCGCACGGTCGGCAGGCTGGCCTGGGCATGGGCGCGGGTGGCCAGGCTGAGCAGTTGGTAACGCCCGGCGCGCGCGTTGTTCCAGGTTTCCAAGGCGGGGGTGGCAGAACCCAGCACGATCGGCACGCCGGCTTGGCGAGCGCGCCATACCGCCACGTCACGCGCGGAATAGCGCATACCCTCCATCTGCTTGTAAGAGGTGTCGTGTTCCTCATCCACCACGATCAGCCCCAGGCGCGGCAGGGGTGTGAACACCGCCAGGCGAGTGCCCAGGATGATGTCGGCGCGCCCCGCCAAGGCCTCCAGCCAGCCGGCGCGCCGCTCGCCACTGCTCAAGCCGCTGTGCAGGCCGACCAGGTGCCGTCCCGGGAAGCGCTGCTTGAAGCGCTCGCTGAGTTGCGGCGTGAGGTGAATTTCTGGCACCAGAATCAGGGCCTGGCGGCCGCGCGCCAGGGACTCGGCGACCAGGCGCAGATACACCTCGGTCTTGCCGCTGCCGGTAACCCCATAGAGCAGCCAGGGTGAAAAACCCGTGCCAGCCGCGCGGATGGCATTCAGCGCCGCTTCCTGATCCGCGGTGGGCGGGGGAAAAAACCTCTCTTTCGCGGGCGGCGGCGGGAGGGCGGCGGCTTCCAGCCAGCCGCGTTTTTGCCAGCCACGCAGCAACGTCTTTTCCCTATCGCCGAGATCGGCGCGCGCCACCGGGTTAGCTAAAAAACGAGTGGCAAGCGCGAATTGCGCGGGCTTGCGGGCATTGATCTTGACCACTTCGGCACGCCCCGTTGCGCTTAGCACATAGGCCACCGGCTGGGCTGCCGACGCTGCCTGGCGGCCACCGTGGCGCAGGGCGGGCGGCAACAGACTGGCCAGGACCGCACCCAGGGGGTGGTGGTAGTAGCCCGCGGCGAAGCGCGCCAGGGCCAGCAATTCGGCCGGCAGTGGCGGCGTATCGCGGTCGATGTGCAGGAGGGTTTTCAGGGCGGCGGGCGCCACCTCGCTGTGCGCCACCAGTTCCACCAGCACCCCCACCAGGGTGCGCGGCCCAAACAGCACCTCGACCCGGCGGCCGATGTCGGCCGCCTCCGCTTCCGGCGCCCGGTAGTCAAACAGGCGGTCGAGCGGGATGTCGAGGGCGACGCGGGCGATGGGACTCATTGCGGACCAGGAGACTTAACGTGAAATAACCGCCATGCCGTAGGAACGGACCGTTTGATGAAGCCCCTCCCCTTCGGTGTCCGCGATGCGCGCGGCTGCCCGCAAAGATAAAGCGCGTGGTCTTGGCGAGGGCGAGAGTCGGTAATCGAAACAGGAAAATATTTCATGTTGCAAAGCCGCATTCCTGAAGCTCAATTAACGCTCAAAGTTAATGTGGTTTGTCAGAAAAAAGGGCGAAACCAACGCCCCTCAAGGGGGTTTTCAAGTTGTCCACCAAACCTGTGGATAACCCTGTGGGCAAGCTGTCATGAAAAGGCAAAAAGGCTTGTGGCACGCCAGCTTAGGCCATCGGCTCAATTTTTACGCACAAAATAAAACCTTTAATATCAATGATTTATATTTGATGCAAAAAGGTGCCCGGGAGGGGTTCGGCAAGCAAAGTCAAGCACAATAAATGTGCATAAGTTATTGCTAATTTGCTGCTTTTCCGATGCTTTTGGCTGCCTCTGACCCAGCCTCGCCCCCGCGCTCGCCCAGGGTGTCGGTGGCCCACTCCACCAGCGCGTCCTGCGCGGGCCCGCCGGCTTCGGCATTGGGGTGGTTGATCAGGAATACGACCACGCGGCGATGCCCGTCCGGGGTACGCGCATAGCCGGCCAGGTTGCGCACGCCATTGAGGCTACCGCTTTTCAGCCAGGCCTGGCCCTGGGCCGCGGAGCCGTTGAGGCGGTGCTTTTGCGTGCCTTCCAACCCTACCGCCGGCAGCGAGGCAGCGAACTCGAACCAGGCGGGCTGCCGGGTCGCCCAGCGCAGCAAGCGGGCCAGGGAGGCCGCCGAAATACGCTCGATGCGGGAGAGGCCGGCGCCGTTTTCCAGCACCAGCTTGCCGCATTCGAGGTCGTGTTCCGCCAGCCAGGCGCGTAGCGCGCGCACCCCCTTGTCCCAGGTGGCGGGGGCACCATAGCGAGCGGCACCGAGATTGAGCAGCAACATCTTGGCCATGACGTTATTGCTGAACTTGTTGGTATCGCGAACCAGTTGCGCCACCGGCGGGGAGTCAAATTCCAGCAGGAAGCGCGCCGTCGGCGGCACGGGGTTGCCCACCTCGCCGGCCATCACGCCAGCGCTGAGATTGCCCGCGAGGTTGCCACTGAGTTTGCCACCCAACTCGCCCCATATCTGCTTGAACCACGCCGCCGTGGTGGCCTCCGGCGGCAGCAGGTTGAGGGCGATGGCCTGGTCGCCGCAGGACAGGGGATAACGGCCATTGACGGTCAGTTTTCCCGGCTCCAGCAGCATCTGTTCGCGCAAGGCCTGGCAGGCACCATCGCCGGGCACCAGTTGGTTGCTGAGCGAGGGGGCTTCCAGCGGCGGATCAAAACGCGCGCTGACCGTTGTGCCGTCGCTGGCCAGCATTAAAGACACGGTATTGAAGTTGGCCAGAAGGGCTGCGGGTGGCGCGTTGTAGGGGCGCAGCGGTGCCTGGTCGAAGGCGGCGGGGTCGATCGGGTCAAGCCGGTAAAAACTGCCGTCGAGCACCACCTCGCCACGGATCTCGCGCACCCCGCGCGCACGGATTTCCCGCAACAGCAGCCAGAAGCGTTCGGGGGTCAGCGCCGGGTCGCCGCCGCCTTGCAGGATCAGGCGGCCGTCGAGGATGCCGTCCTTGAGCGTACCGTCCAGCAGCACGCGAGTCTTGAAGGTGTGGGCGGGGCCAAAACTGTCGAGTACGGCCAGGGTGGTGACCAGCTTCATTACCGAAGCGGGATTCAGGGAACGCGCGCCACCATGCAAAAGAAGGGGCTCGGCGGCGTCGAGGTCATGCACCACGGCGGCAACATGGGTGTCGGGAATGCCAGCCTGGGCCAGCGCCTGGGCGACCGGGGGCGGCAGGTCGGCGTGGGCGCTGGCTGCCGAGAAAAAGAATACGACGGCAACCAGGCATTCCTGTAGCGCCGGCATCCTTGCCGGCATCTTCATCGGCAACGATGCCGGCGCTACCCCGGGGACAAGGTGCCAGGCTGCTAGCAGCCTGTCGGACTTAGGAATCGTCGGCTGCGAAACGACCGCAGCGGCCCATTTTTCACCGGCTTTTTGCCCCATAGCCGGGCTATGCGGCGGCAAATCCGGCAAAAACTGGCCTCGCTGGGGCCGTTTCTCGCTATCGACGACCAAAGTCCGACAGGCTGCCAGGGAGGCTTGGCCTCTGCGGTGCCGGCTTGCAGCCGGCTTGCCGGCAAGGATGCCGGCGCTACCGGGCAAGATCGCTGACGTACCAGTCCATCGCTTCCACCAGGCCTTGCTGGATGCGATGGCTGGGTTGGTAGCCGAGCAGGGTTTTCGCCTTGGTGATGTCGGCCAGCGAATGGCGCACATCACCAGCGCGGAAATCGCGATAGCTGGGCTTGCAGTCTTTCAGATGCGGGAAGCGCGGCTCCAGGGCGGAGCGGATGGCCTCGAACAGGTCATTCAGGGTGGTGCGGTCGCCCACCGCGACGTTGTAGACCTGGTTGGCGGCATCCGGATGCAATGCGGTGGCGGCCAGCAGGTTGGCCTGCACGGTGTTGGCGATGTAGCAGAAATCGCGGCTGGTCTCGCCATCGCCGTTGATATAGACCGGCTCGTTATGAATCATCGCCGCCGTCCACTTCGGCACCACGGCGGCATAGGCGCCCGCCGGGTCCTGGCGGGCGCCGAAGATGTTGAAGTACCTGAGGCCGATGCACTTGAAACCGTAGACACGGGCGAATACGTCGGCGTACTGCTCGTTGACCAGCTTGGTCACGGCATAGGGTGACAGCGGCTTGCCGATCACGGCTTCCACCTTGGGCAGACCGGGATGGTCGCCGTAGGTGGAACTGGACGCCGCGTAGACGAAGCGTTTCACCTGAGCATCACGCGCCGCCACCAGCATGTTGAGGAAGCCATCGATGTTGGCGCCATTGGTGGTGAGGGGGTCTTCCAGGGAGCGCGGCACCGAGCCGAGGGCGGCCTGATGCAGCACGTAATCGACCCCGGCACAGGCGGCGCGGCAGTCGTCCAGCTTGCGGATGTCGCCCTCGATGAACTTGAAGCGCGCCCATTGTTCCGGAGTGACGGCATCCTGTATCTGCTTGAGGTTGTGGTGATGGCCGGTGGCGAAGTTGTCCAGGCCGACCACGTTCTGCTCCAGTTTGAGCAGGGCTTCCAGCAGGTTGCAGCCGATGAAGCCGGCCACCCCGGTGATCAGCCAGGATTTCGGGGCGGTGGGGAGGTGTGAGCGGAGATGTTCATAAGCGGTCATAACGGTTCCAGATTCAGGACGCAGGCGGCGAAATCACGAAAATCATCGAGATGCCGCCGACATATGCTGTGCACGATATGCCAGTCGATGGCGTTGTAACTGTGGATCGCGATATTACGGAATCCGACCGCCTTTCTCATGCGGGCGGCCAGTTCCGGATTGATGAGTCCCGCGTTGGTGAGCGCATCGAAAGCCTGCCCCATGGTGTCCGGCGCGGGGATTTCACGACTGGCGATCAGGTGGGCAGCCACGTCGACACTGAGTTGCACGGCGCGGGTGAGGTTCAACGCAATGATGTCCTGGGCATCGACATCGCGTTCCAGCGTTTCCGCATCGGCCGGGCACTTGCCACTGACCCTGGCAAGGTAGCGACGCAGAGATTCCAGTTTCTGCTCGATCACCTGCCGATCCATGCTTGCCTCCGTTCGGCCAGTATCCGGGTGCGATAGGGCGCGAAATCCGCGTTGTCGCGTTGTCGAAGAGATGCCGGCGCAAAAGTTGCGCGTGGCGCTCGTCACTGCCCAGCACGCGCCGCCCCTGCGCGAGAATCTGCCCAAGCAGGGGTTCGCCGACGCACGCCAGGTCGATCAGGTCGAGCGGCCGGCCGATGTGCAAGGCGAGGTCGGCGATCAATGCCATCCGAGCTTCGCTGGTCAGGGGAGTGGAGGCGGCGACCGCTAGATCGAGATCGCTGTCGAGCCGGGCCGTGCCCGCCGCCAGAGAGCCGAACAGAACGGCCAGGGCGATATCCGGATGGCGCGCCAGCACCTCGGTAATCAACCCTGTCGTGCTCATGGAGGTTACAACCGCCACAGCTTGAACCCGGCTGCCTTCACCGCCGCCGGGTCATAAGCCGACTTCACATCGGTGAACACGCCGCCCTTCTTCAATTTGGCGGTCACATCGGCCAGGCTCATGGCCAGGTATTCCTTATGCGAGACGGCGGCGACGAGGGCGTCGGCGTTGTTTGGCAGCTTGTCCCAGGGGGTGAGGCTGATGCCGTATTCGTGTTCGGCTTCCGGCGCTTCGGCGATGGGGTCATGCACTGACACATCGCAACCGAATGATTGCAGTTCCTTGACCAGATCGGCGACCTTGGAGTTGCGCAGGTCGGGGCAGTTTTCCTTGAAGGTGAGGCCGAGAACGAGGACCTTGGCACCCTTCACGGCGCCGCCGTTGTGGATCATGGCTTTCACGGTTTGCTGCGCCACATACGCCGCCATGCCGTCGTTGATCTGGCGGCCGGCGAGGATGACCTGAGGGTGGTAACCCAACATCGCGGCCTTGTGGGTGAGGTAGTAGGGGTCGACACCGATGCAGTGGCCGCCGACCAGGCCGGGCCGGAACGGCAGGAAGTTCCACTTGGTGCCGGCGGCTTGCAGGACTTCGAGCGTATCGATGCCGAGGCGGTCGAAGATCAGAGCAAGTTCGTTCATCAGGGCGATGTTGAGGTCGCGCTGGGTGTTTTCGATGACCTTGGCGGCTTCGGCGACCTTGATGCTGCTGGCGCGGTGCACGCCGGCGGAAATGACCGCCGCGTACAACTCGGCGACGGCATCAAGCGTGGGGCCGTCGTCGCCCGAGACGACTTTCAATATCCGGGTGATGGTGCGTTCCTTGTCGCCGGGATTGACCCGTTCGGGGGAGTAGCCGACATGGAAATCTTTTTTCCATTTCAGGCCGGAATGCTTTTCCAGCAGGGGAATGCAGACTTCTTCGGTGGCGCCGGGATAGACGGTGGATTCATAGACTACCGTGGCGCCTTTCTTCATGTACTTGCCGACGGTAGTGGAAGAACTGACCAGCGGAGAGAAATCGGGGATATGGGCTTCGTCTACCGGGGTCGGCACGGCGACGATGATGAAATCGGCGCGGCCGATCGTGGTGGGGTCGTTGCTGACGGTGAGATGAGTCGCCGCCTTCAGGTTTTCCGTGGTGACCTCGCCGGTGGGGTCACAGTAGTTCTTGTAATGGGCAATCTTGGCTTCCGAAAGGTCGAAACCGATGGTTTCAAATTTCTTGCCGAATTCAACCGCAAGGGGCAGGCCTACGTAGCCCAGACCGACTACCGCAACGACACTCATGACGACTCCTTGGAAAATAAACCTGTGCATTCTAATGGCGATTGTGCGTGGCATCATGCCGACATGGAGGGTCTCCCGATGTTTCATCTGAATGTTCCAAGTTTGGCCGCGGCCATCGGTATTTTTCTCGCTGCCGTTGCCCAGGCTGATATCGTCGACCTGCTGCCGCGGATCAAGCCCGCCGTGGTGGGCGTGGGCAGCCAGCATCCCTTGCGCAGCCCGCGCACCCGTATGAGCGGCACCGGCTTCGTGGTGGCGGATGGGCGCCATGTGATCACCAATGCGCATGTGCCGCCCACCCTGCTGGAAACGGAAAAAGGCGAAACCCTGGCAGTGCTACTGCGCGGAGCCAATGGGGTGGAGGTGCGCCGCGCCGAAAAAGTGATGAGCGATCCGGATCACGATCTGTTGCTGCTCAAGATCGATGGCGAGCCGCTGCCCGCGCTGAAGCTGGGCCATTCCGACCAGGCGCGTGAAGGCCAGCAGTTCTATTTCACCGGTTATCCCATCGGCGCCGTGCTGGGCCTGTATCCGGCCACCCATCATGCCGTCCTGGCCGCCGTGGTGCCCATCTACAGCCCGGTTGCTTCGGTGAAAAAACTCACGCCCCGGCTGATCCGCCAGGCGGACAAGCAGTTCATGATTTTTCAGCTCGACGCCACCGCTTACCCCGGCAACAGCGGCAGCCCCATGTATGACGCGGAAACCGGGGAAGTCATGGCGGTGGTCAACTCGGTGTTCATCAAGGGCAGCAAGGAAAGCGCGCTCAAGGATCCTAGCGGCATCAGCTACGCGATCCCGGTGAACTACGTGCGCGAGTTGCTGGAACGTGTGGGGCTGCGGCCTTGAGCCCGTTTCCCCTGCCTCTGCTGATCGAAACGCGCGCGTCGGCAACGACCAAAGGGCTGCGGCTTGCGCTGCACCTTGCCGCCCTGGCCGCCTTGTTCCTCGCGTTGCTACCGACGCCGGCCCGCCTGGCGGGGATCGCGCTGCTGGGGGCCAGTCTCTGGGCAACCTGGAAGCAGCCTGTGGCCGTGCGCCTGCGCGCCAAAGCCGATGGACAACTGGAAGTCTGGCGCGATTCCGCCTGGAAACCGCTGGACTTGCGGCCCGACAGCGTGGCACTGGCATGGCTTATCGTGCTGCGCTGGCGTGAAGGGCGGAAAAACCGCAGCCTGGCACTGCCGCCTGATGCATTATCTGGCGAGGATCACCGGCGCCTGCGTATGTGGCTGCGCTGGAAGGCAACCCCGCTCCAGTAGAATCCGCGCATCCTGAAACCGGGAGTGCCCCATGTCTTTGCCCCCCTCTTCGCAACAAATCAACCTGCTCTACTTTGGCCACCTTGTGGAAATACTCGGCCGCGAGAGTGAATACCTGTTCTTGCCGCTGACCGTGAAAGACATTCGAGCGCTGATGGCCCACCTGGCGCGGCGCGGCGAACATTGGCAAACCGTATTCGCCAGTCCGCCACCCAATCTCAAGATCACGGTCAACAAGCAGTTCGCGGAACCGGATACCCCGATCAAAGGCGGCGACGAAATCGCCTTCGTCGCCTTCAGCATGGCCTGAGCGTGTTGCTGAACCTTGGCGTGGAACAACCGCGCGTCTCCACTGTAGCGCCGGCGCTACACGGGCAACCGGTTTCATTCTCCGGGGTGGCATCAAAGCCATGCCCGTTAGTTTGAAACTCCACCCGGCGCGACTCGCGCCGGGTGTGGCCCAATCCCTGTCAGCACTTCTGCTCGGCGTCCTCGCGGTGGCGGGCTTTGCCCCGCTCGGCTGGTTTCCCTTGCCCATTCTCAGCCTGGCACTGTTGTTCCACCTGCTGCGAAATGCCAGCCCGAGCACCGCCTTCATCGTCGGCTGGGCTTATGGACTCGGCCTGTTTCTGGCCGGGGTCTCGTGGATCTACGTCAGCCTGTCCACTTACGGCGGCATGGCGCCGCCGCTGGCGCTGCTCGCCACGCTGTTGTTCTGTGCCTTCGTCGCCTTGCTGCCAGCGACCGGCCTCTGGCTGGGTACCCGGCTGAGCGCGCCGGGCTGGCCGCGTCTGGCCTTCGCCCTGCCCGCCGCCTGGGCCTTGCTGGAATGGATGCGCGGCTGGCTGTTCACCGGCTTTCCCTGGCTGGCCCTGGGCTACTCGCAGGCGCCGGATAGCCCCCTGGCGGGTTTCGCGCCGCTGTTCGGGGTCTATGGCGTCGGCCTGCTCGCCGCGATCAGCGCCGGACTGCTGGCGTGCACCAGGCGCGCCACCCTGGCTGCCGCCGTTGCCCTCTGGCTCGCCGGCTTTGGCCTGCAGCAAGTGCAATGGACTCACCCCATCGGCGCCCCGGTCAGTGTCGCCCTGCTGCAAGGCAATGTGCCGCAGGAAATGAAGTTCCGCCCGGAAAAGCTGCAAGGCACGCTGCTGGACTATGCCCGCGGCGTGCTGGCAACCCAGGCACGCCTCATCCTTCTGCCGGAAACCGCGCTGCCGGTGCTGCGTTCGCAACTGTCGCCGAACTATCTGGACTTGCTTCGCGAACATGCCCGTCGCAACGGGGGCGATGTGGTGCTGGGGGTGCCGGAAGCTGAGAGCGGAGAGCGCTATTACAACAGCGTGATCAGCCTGGGAACTTCGCCCGAGGGGCGTTATCGCAAGCGCCACCTGGTCCCCTTCGGCGAGTTTCTGCCGCCCGGTTTCGTCTGGATCTTACGAGTGTTGTCGATTCCCCTATCCGACTTCTCGCGTGGCGCGGTTAATCAGCCCCCCATCGCCGCCGCCGGCCAGAAACTGGCGGTGAACATCTGTTACGAGGATGTTTTCGGCGAGGAACGCATCGCCGCCGCGCGCGCCGCCACCCTGCTGGTGAACGTGAGCAACGACGCCTGGTTCGGCCACAGCCTGGCGCCGGAACAGCATTTGCAGATCGGCGCCATGCGCTCGCTGGAAGCCGGCCGCTGGCAATTACGCGCCAACAATACCGGGATTACCGCGATCGTCGATGATCGCGGCCGGGTGCGTAACCTGCTCGCCCCCTTCACTCGTGGCACCCTGCAAGGCAAGGCGCAGGGCATGGTCGGCGCCACGCCCTACCTGCGCTGGGGCAACTGGCCGGCGCTGGCGCTGATGCTGCTATTGCTGGGCCTGGCCTGGCGTAGGAGCGGACTGCGTCCGCGATAATCACGGTTGCAATCGCGGACGCGGTCCGCTCCTACTGTTTCTTCACCACCCTCCTTCACTATGACGACTCCAATCCGACTCACTCAGTTCTCCCACGGCGGCGGCTGCGGCTGCAAGATCGCCCCCAACGTGCTGGAAAAAATCCTCGCCGGCACCGCCTTCGCCTCGCATGTGGCGCTGGCTTTCCCCGACCTGCTGGTGGGCATCGAGCACGGTGACGATGCCGCCGTGTACAAGCTGAATGAGCACCAGGCGGTAGTGGCGACCACCGATTTTTTCATGCCCATCGTCGATGACCCCTTCGACTTCGGCCGCATCGCGGCCACCAATGCGCTCTCGGATGTCTACGCGATGGGCGGGCGGCCATTGTTCGCCCTGGCCATCGTCGGCATGCCCATCGACAAACTCGCGCCCGAGGTGATCCGGGAAATCCTGGCGGGTGGCGAGGCAGTGGCGAAAGCGGCCGGCATTCCGATCGCTGGCGGCCATTCCATCGACGCCCCGGAGCCCATCTACGGCCTGGTCGGCATCGGCGTGGTCGATCCGGCGCGGGTGAAGAAAAACAGCGGTGGCCGGGCCGGCGACGTGCTGATCCTGGGCAAGCCGCTGGGGATCGGCATCTATTCCGCCGCGCTCAAGAAAGGCGCGCTGGATGCGGCCGGCTATGCCGCGATGATCGCCGCCACCACCCAGCTCAACACGCCCGGGCCCGATCTGGCCGCGCTCGACGGCGTCCACGCCATGACCGATGTCACCGGCTTCGGCCTGCTCGGCCACAGCCTGGAACTGGCGCGCGGCTCGGGACTCACCGCTTACCTTGATTTCAGCCGTCTGCCGCTGCTGCCCGACGTGCCCGAACTGGCGCGAGCCGGCCACATTACTGGCGCCAGCGCGCGCAACTGGGCCAGTTATAGCGGCGAGGTAGAACTATCCACTCACTGCGCCGACTGGCAACGCGCCATTCTCAGCGACCCGCAGACCAGTGGCGGCCTGCTGGTTTCCTGCGCGGCGGAGTCCGAGGCTGCGGTGCTGGCAATCTTCCAGCGACACGGTTTTCCGCAAGCCCGCACCCTTGGTCTGCTGGAAGTGGGCACGGCGAAAACCGTGGTATCTCTCTGAGTTTTGCCGACGACTTCGCCGCCTGGCGCGTACTGGAAGCCCGCATAGGCCCCGCCCGCGCCTACCGCCCGGCCAAAAAATTGCCGGATCTGGCCAAGGCTGCCGGCGAGGCGGCCCGGCAGCAGGCGGCCTGGGCAGTCGGCAGTTCGCTATTCTGGCGCGGCCGCTTCAGCGACGCGCGCGAGTGGCTGCCTGACTCGGCCGAAGGGCAAACCTGCCTGGGCTGGGCCCTGGCCTTGCGTGGCGAACGCGAGGCCGCCCTGGCCTTGCCGCGGAACGCCATGCTGCACTTCTTCCTCGACGATCCGTCAGCCTGCCTGCGCTGGCTAGCCACGCACCCTGACTCCAGCAAAACGGCGCACGCCGCACTGCTGCGCTACTGGGCGCAAACCTGTCTGGGGGAGCAGCCGGATGAAACCGCCGCCCAAACCGCCCTCGCCACACTGCGCCGCGAGGCCCCCTGCGACGAGGCGCGCGGCCTGGCCATCTACGCTGAAGCGGCGTTCCGCCGGCAGCCGCTCTATGCGCTGCCGCATCTGGACCACGCGCTCGACTTGTTCACCCGCTTCGGCCTGCATTACCTGGAGGCACGCCTGCTCGACCGGAAAAGCCAGGCGCTGGCCGCCGCCGGTCTGCTCGATGAGGCCCGCCGTTTCCAGCGGGCCGCGGCGCAAGCCAGGCGCCATCAGGCGCCTGTAGTACCGGCATCTCTGCCGGCGGCTTGACCGGTTAGAATGCCAAGCGTTTTTTCCACCAGGCTCGATCATGACCGCTCTCAAGAACGACACTTTTTTGCGCGCCCTGCTGCGGCAACCCACCGAGTACACCCCTATCTGGGTGATGCGCCAGGCCGGCCGCTATCTGCCGGAATACTGCGCCACCCGCGCGCGCGCCGGGAGTTTCCTGAATCTGTGCAAGACCCCCAGCCTGGCGACGGAAGTCACCCTGCAACCCCTGGCGCGCTACAACCTGGATGCCGCCATCCTGTTTTCGGACATCCTGACCATCCCCGATGCGATGGGCCTGGGACTGTATTTCGCCGAGGGCGAAGGCCCCAAGTTCGAGCGCCCGCTGCGCGAGGAATGGGCCATCCGCAATCTGCAAGCGCCGGATCCGCATGACCATCTCCGCTATGTGATCGACGCCGTCGCGGAAATCCACCGCGCCCTTGACAACAGCGTGCCGCTGATCGGTTTCGCCGGTAGCCCCTTCACCCTGGCCTGCTATATGGTGGAAGGTTCCGGCAGCGATACCTACAAAGAGGCGAAAACCTTGATGTACTCGCGTCCCGACCTGATGCACCACATCCTCGACGTGACCACCAAGGCCGTCACCGATTATCTCAACGCCCAAATCGAGGCAGGCGCCCAGGTAGTGATGGTGTACGACTCCTGGGGTGGCATGTTATCGCAGGCGGCCTACCTGGAATTCTCCCTGCCCTACATGGCCCGCATCATGGAAGGGCTCACCCGTGAGCACAGCGGCCGCGTGGTGCCGCGCATCATCTTCACCAAGGGGGGCGGCCTGTGGCTCGAGCAGATGGCGCAATGCGGCACCGATGCCATTGGCCTGGACTGGAACATTGAAATCGGCGACGCCCGCCGCCGCGTCAGCGACAAGGTGGCTTTGCAGGGCAACATGGATCCCTCCGTGCTGTTCGCTCCGCCGGCGGCGGTGGCCGCCGAAGCCCGCCGCATCCTCGCCAGCTACGGCAAGGGTTCCGGCCACATATTCAACCTCGGCCACGGCATCTCTCAGTTCACCCCACCGGACCATATGCAGGTACTGGTCGATACGGTGCGGGAAGACAGCCGGCAGTACCACGTCTAACGGCGGGAGAGCCGGCGGGACGACCGCGCTCCCGGCTTAAACCCGCTTGTGTTTCTTGAGGTGCTGCAACACCAGCGTCGCCACTTGCACGCGGTTGTGAAAGTTGAGCTTTTGCATGACGTTGGCGAGGTGGTTGCGCACGGTGTTGTCGGAGAGATTCAGCTTCGCGCCGATCACCTTGTTGCTGTAACCCTGGGCGACGTATTCGGCGATTTCCAGTTCGCGCGCGGAGAGGCGTGCCAAAGGGTCTTCACCGCTGCTGCGGGTGAGTTTTTGCACCACGTAGGGTGGGAAGGCGCCGGCATCCTGCAACACCATGCCGATGGCATGGGCGATCTGTTCGGCATCGGAAGACTTGAGCAGATAGCCATCGACGCCGGCCTCGATGGCGGCGCGAATCTCGCTGTCGTCATCCTCCACGGTCAGGACGATAACTTTAATGCCGGCCGCTTTCAGTTGCGGTACCACTTCCAGGCCGTCGCCATCGGGCAGGCTGCGGTCGAGGATCACGACCTCGGCTTTGCCACCGCCGCTGAGCCAAGTCTGCACTGAGGCGAGATCGGCACATTCGCCAGCGATCACGAAACCATCCTCATTTTCCAGGGAACGGCGCACGCCGAGTCGCAGCAGCGGGTGATCGTCAACCAGCAGGACATGGATAGGGTTCATGGCTAGGGGCTCCGTTAAACGTGAACATCGCGTAGCGATGCTCGAAGCTCCCCTCTCCCACAGGCGGGAGAGGGGCTGGGGGGGTGAGGGAACGGGCATTGCGCCAATCGCCATGCCCGTTGGGGTGGCGCATCTTAGCGCGATCAGTCGAGAGTTCGATATTCGATGGCGACGATTTCCAGTTCGCGCAGGCCGCCCGGCGACTGGAAGCGCACGTTGTCACCCAGGCGCGCCTTGAGCAGGGCGCGCGCGAGGGGAGAAACCCAGGAAATACGCCCGCGCCCAGGATCGGTTTCATCGAGGCCAACGATGCTGTAGGTGAACGTCTCGCCGTTTTGATCGAGGACGCTGACGCTGGCACCAAAGTAGACACAGTCGGTGTTTTCCTGTGCGCTGGGATCGACCACCACGGCGTGGTCCAGGCGTTTGCCGAGAAAGCGTAGACGCCGGTCGATTTCGCGCAGGCGTTTCTTGCCGTAGATGTAATCACCGTTTTCCGAGCGGTCGCCATTGCCGGCGGCCCAGGACACGACGCTGACCACTTCCGGGCGTTCCACCTTGACCAGATGGGTGAACTCGGCCTGCAGCCGAGCATGGCCGGCCGGAGTCATGTAGTTATTGCCGCCAACGGGGAGGGGGGAGCCGGTTTCCTCTTCATCCTCGTCAGCGGCGGCTTCATCCTTGACGAAGGCTTTGCTCATCGGGGCTCAGGGGCTCTCAAGAAACACGCCGGGCCGCCCCAAGTGTTTCTTGGCCCCTTGTGGGGAGAACGCCGTGAAGCGGCGTTTTCGGGGTGGGCTCTCAAGAAACACGCCGGGCCGCCCCAAGTGTTTCTGGCCCCTTGAGGGGAGAACGCCGTGAAGCGGCGTTTTCGGGGTGGGCTCATTCCTCGACCGGGGGCTTGCCGTCATACACCTGGCTGCGCCGGTGTTCCAGGTAGAAGTCGCGGTTGAATTCATAGGGATCGAGCGCGGCTGCGTCGATCGCCCGCTTGGCATCCAGCAGATCGGCGCGGCGGCCGACTGTGCGCACGGCCCAGACCTGATTGCGCGCCGGGATGCTGTCGATCTGGCGCGTCAGATCGGTGTATTCCGCGTCGACCCAGAGCCCGGCGCCATCGCGAAAGCTGCTGGGGCCGAAGAAAGGCAGCACCAGATAGGGACCATTAGCAACGCCCCAACGACCCAGCGTCTGGCCGAAATCCTCGTCATGTTTGTCCAGTCCCATCTCGGAGGCGATGTCAAGCAGGCCGAGAAAGCCGAAGGTGCTGTTGAAACTGATGCGCAAAACGTCGGAGGTGGAACCCTCCAGCTTGAATTGGAGGAGATCATTGGCAAGAACGGTGACATCGTTCAAATTAGAAAAGAAATTGCGCACGCCGGTTTGCGCAAACCCCGGCATCACCTTCTGGTAGCCGGTTGCCACCGGTTTCAAAACGAGTCGGTCGAGTCCCTCGTTGAAGTCGTGGATGGCGCGGTTCATCGGTTCCAGCGGATCGCGCGGGTCACCGTTGCTTGCGCAACCCGCCAAGGACTGGGCCAAGAAAGTAATGAGCAGGGCAGGAAGAATTTTCATCGAATGTTCCCAGGCTTCGCGCTTTTTGTAGTCGCAAAGGTTATCGGCAGGTGGGCAGTTTACTTGAGACCGGTGGCGGGCGAATACCTGTTGAAAGAGGTGGCTTTAGACCAAGCCCGGCCGCGTCGTGGTTGACCCTGTCCGCCAGGCACAGGGAGAATGCGGCGAATCACTCGCCACCCACTGAAGGTTGTTGCATGGAAAACCCGGAATCCACAGCTGATATCTCCAAGGAACAGCAGATCATGCGCGCCATGCGCAAAACCCTGACCTCCATCGTGCGCGATACCGCGCCGCGTGATGGCGACCCCAGCCCGTTGTGTTCCGCCACGGTGGAAAACATCCGCATGTGCCTGGGGCTGATTTCCGCGCGTGAAGCCGAGTTGGCCGAACTGCTCGGACTGGCGCGCAATGAGCGGCCGCGCTACAGCGATGAGGCGGCATCGACCCAGGCGATGCAGTTCGTGGTGCCAGGCAAGAAGCTGAACTGATGGCCGAAGCGATCGCCAGTCTGATTACGGATACTGAATCGCCGCTCGTTCAGACTGGGTATGTGGTGATTTATGCGCCACAACGCAACCGCAAGCGGTTTCCCGAAGGTTGTGTCAGCGTCCAGGCTTCCGAAGTGGCGGCTCGCGCGGCAGCCAGTCCAGAACAGGGCTACCACGCCGCCGTCGCGTCCGGCCCTTCGCGCTCCTCGGAAGGATTTCGCCTCTTCTACCTGGTTCGCTGGCTGGACTAGGCAGCCTGGCTTCAGGAATTCAACCAGGCAAAAGCAAAATTCAAGTTTCGTCTGAAAAATGCCGACATAGTGCCTGTGGCATAATCTGCCGGCTTCTGATCCCTCGCGAGGAACCAACATGCATCGCTTCCTGCTCACCCTCCTATTGGCGACATTACTGTCAGCCTGTGCCAATAAATCTCTCTACCCGCCCGCTCCCGCCAAGGCCGACGGCGCTTCGGAATGGACCTATCTACTAGGCCCCGGAGATTCCGTGAACGTCTTCGTATGGGGTAACCCGGAAGTATCCGGCTCCTTTCCCATTCGTCCGGATGGCAAGATGACCATGAACCTGGTCGAGGATATGCCCGCGACCGGCAAGACACCGACCCAGTTGGCGCGGGAGATCGAAAAGGCTTTGGCCAAATATATCCAGGATCCCATCGTGACTGTGATCGTGGGTGGCGGTGTCGGGCCATACAGCCAGCAGATTCGTGTGCTGGGCCAGGCTACCCGGCCGCAGACGCTCAACTATCGCGAGCACATGTCGTTGCTCGATCTGATGATCGCAGTGGGGGGGATTACCGATTTCGCGGCAGGCAATCGCGCCAATATCCTGCGGGTGGTCGATGGCAAACCCCAACAATTGGGCGTGCGGCTCGACGACCTGATCAAGGATGCGGATGTGTCGGCAAACGTCGAATTGCGTCCTGGCGATGTCCTGATCATCCCCGAGCGCTGGTTCTAAGCAATGAAGCTGGGTGCCGTGGAACCTGACGGGAGTGCCGCATGAATCCTGTAGTTGAACAAATATTGGGGTACGCCCGCAGCGTCTGGCGCCGGCGCTGGCTGGTGTTGATCATCGCCTGGCTGGTCGCCGTGGTGAGTTGGGTCTACATCTACTCACTGGAAAACCGTTATCTCGCCCAGGCGCGCGTGTATGTCGATACTCAATCTTTGTTGAAACCGCTGCTGGGAGGCATGGCGATTCAGCCCAATGTAGGGCAGCAGGTTGCCATGATGACTCGCACCCTGATCAGCCGTCCCAACCTGGAAAAACTGGCACGGATGACCGACCTGGATTTGCGCGCGAAAACGCCGCAGCAACAGGAGGTGCTCTATAACGGCCTGGCCGGGAAGATCGGCCTGGCAGGCGGGGGAGAGAACCTCTATTCCATTTCCTTCGTGGACCCGAACCCGGATTTGGCGAAACGGGTTGTGCAGGCTTTATTGACCATTTTTACGGAAAGCAGCTTGGGAGGCACCCGCAAGGATTTGTCCAAGTCTCAGAAATTCATCGATGACCAGCTAAAAAATTATCAAGAGAAGATGTTGGCCAAGGAACAGGAAATGGCGCAGTTCAAACGCCGCAACATCGCCAACATGCCGGCCACGACGGGGGGGTTTTATGCCCAGTACACACAGGTGAGTAGCGCGCTCGAACAGGCCAGGCAGGAGCTTGAGGAGGCCAGCAACCGCAAGCGCCAATTGTCGCTGCAACTGGAAGACCAGGAAGACACCCTGGCCGCGGTTGTTCCTGTTACCCCAACCACCACGGCCCTGGATGCGCGTGTCTCGGCCCTGCAATCGCAAATCGATAATTTGCGCCTGAGATATACCGATCTGCACCCGGAAATCACGCGGACCAAGAACCTGATTGCCCGTCTGCTGGAACAGAAGAAACAGGAAGAAGATACGACACGCACGCAGGGCAAGGAAACGGTCAAGGCGCAGAACCCGATCTATCAGCAACTGACCATCGCCATCGCCGAGGCCGATGCCAATGTGGCGATGCTGAAGACGCGTGTTGCCCAACTCGGCAAGAAAAAAGCCGAGCTTTACCGAAGCGTCGATACCGTCCCGGAACTCGAAAACGAGTACACGCTGCTGGCGCGGGACCATGGTATTTATGAAAAAAGCTTTTCCACCCTGCTTGACCGCCGCGAAACGGCGGTAATGACTGGGGAAGTGGAGACTAAGACCGATACCGTGGACTTTCGCGTCATCGACCCGCCGCGGGTGGCGGGCAAGCCGGTTTGGCCAAATCGCCCTTTACTGGTCACGGTGGCCCCCTTCGGCGGCCTGGCGTTGGGCGTCGTCCTCGCTTTTCTGCTCGGGCAGTTGCGCCCCACGGTGCTTAGCCGCCGCCAGTTGAATGAGCTGACCGGACTGCCCTTGCTGGGTGCGGTCACGATGATCCAGACCGACGAAATGCGGCGACGCGCGCGCAAGTTCAACTATGTCTATTTCGCTGCCACTGGGGCCTTGTTGGTCGCCTATCTGGGGCAGATCGTCTATTACCTGCTGCTTTCGCCCGCGGCCTGATGAGGAGGATGGTATGAGCATCATCGAGCGTGCAGCCGGCAAGATAGCCAGAACCCTGACAGCGGAGTCGGTGGCCCCGACACCGGCCATTGATCCGGCCGATGAGGCGCGTGGCGGCACCCATCGCAATCTCATCGAGGAGTCGATCGACCGGGTCGAATCTTCTTTCGCTCAGCCGAGAAAACGTCCCGTCCGAATGCAGATGGAAGACGATGGGCCGGCGACGGTCGTCGGCAGCCAGCATGGCGAGGTCGACATCCTCCGTCTCATGGCGATGGGCGCGGTGACGCCCGAGGCCGGGCGCAGCAAGATCGCCGAGGAATATCGCCTGATCAAACGGCCTCTGCTGGCTAATGCCTTCGGACATGGCGGTGTCGAGCGGGTGCGCAACGGCAACCTGATGATGGTGACCAGTTCCCTGCCCGGTGAAGGCAAGACCTTTACCTCGATCAATCTGGCCATCAGCATGGCCACCGAGCTGGAGCACACCGTGCTGTTGATCGATGCCGATGTGTCGAAATCCTCGGTCATGAAATATCTCGGCCTCAAGGCAACGCGCGGCCTGATCGACGTCCTGCAGAACCCCGACCTGCCGTTGTCGGACGTCCTGATCAAGACCAACATCGCCAAGCTCACGGTATTACCAGCGGGTGACAGCATCGCGCACGCGACTGAATTGCTGGCCAGTTCCTCCATGAAAAGTTTCGTGCTCGACATCGCCAGCCGGTACCCGGACCGCATCGTGATTTTTGATAGCCCGCCGCTGCTCTCGACCAGCGAGGCCTCGGTCCTGGCGACCTACATGGGCCAGATTGTGTTCGTGGTGGAGGCGGAGCGCACCCCGCAGGATGCGATCACCGACGCACTCGCGCATCTGGCCGAATGCGATCATGTCGGTGTCGTGCTCAACAAGTTTGCGTCGGGAGGGGGTGCCGGGGATTACGGCTACGGCTACGGTTACGGCTATGGTTACGGTTACGGTTACGGCGGTTATGGTGAGAAGGCTCCTGCGCAATAACGTCTTGCTTCGAACGCTCTGGTTTCTTGCCTGGCTGCTGCCGGCAGGCGCGAATGCGGCAAGCGACTGGAAGGCGACTTCCGGCGTGAACCTATCGGAGCGCTATACCGATAATGTTTCCCTGGCCGCCAGTGGCGAGCAATCCGCCTTTATTACCCAGATATCACCCCATATCGGACTGAGCCGGAGAGGGAAGCGGGGGAGTGTCGACCTGGCTTACAGCTTGAACGAGTTGCTCTACGATTCCGGCCAGAACAACCTCACGCACGACCTCAATGCCAACATGCAGGTCGAACCGGTTGCCGGGGTGTTCAAGCTGAATGGCAACGCGCGGGTCGGCCAACAATATGTCTCGCAGTTCGGCCCGACCTCTCAGGATGCCTACCATAACGTAGCGAATCGGGTGGAAACCCGCTCGGTTTCGCTGATGCCGAGCCTGCATAACGAGTTTTTCGAGCGCGGCCTCATCACCGACGCCAGCTTGGGGCTGAACTATGCCAGCGCCGGTTCCGGCGCGCTCGCCAGCAGCACCAGCAATACCCTGAATTTGGCTTTACGCAACGGCCCGAAACCCCAGCGGCTAAGTTTTTCAGCCAGCTACAACCGCAACAGCGGCGATTCCAATGGGGTATCCACCTCGGTGTTCGAAAGCGAGCGCTACAACATCGGTTACGCCGTTTACGACAAGACACGAGTTTTTCTCGGCGGCGGGCGCAATAGCACGCAGGGGGTTGCCGGCCTGCAAGGGCTGGGGAGCCGCTATACAACGGTTGGCGTGAACTGGACCCCAGTCAACTATTTCAGCCTTACGGGTACCGTAGGCCGAAGCGGGAGTAGCGACTCATACAGTTTGAGCGGCAACTGGTCGCCGTCGCGCAAACTCAACCTGGCCGCGACGGTGGGCAAGCGCAACAACGCGGCTTCCTACAGTTTGAGTGGCAACTGGGCACCCTCCGTGCTGACCAGCTTGTCCGCCTCGGCGCAAAAAAACTTCGACAGCGGCACCTTCGGTGTCGACACCGCCAACAATGGCCTTTCCTCCTATGGCTACACGTCCTACGCGCTCAACCTCAACCATCGCGTGCGGCGCGCCGTATTGGGCCTGAGCTATTCGGAAGCGGTCGTGGATGCTTCGCAGCAGCTCAATCAAGCTTTCACTTCCAACGTCTATGTCTGCCCCAATGACACCGGAGGTGGATTTACCACCGCGACCACGCAGAATGCGGCGAACACTTGTTATGCGCCAGGAACGTTGATCCCGAACACACAACTACTCAATCAGACCACCTACAACAAGACCTGGGCCGGTACCCTCAACTTTTCGCTGGGCAGGAGTGCGCTGGCATTTTCCCTGAGCCAGTCCAGTCGCCAGTACCTCGCTACCGCCGCCGGCGGCAGTGATAAGCAGACCTCGCTTGGCGCAAACTGGTCGTTGCCGCTTTCCGGGCGTACCTCGACCTCGCTGGGCGCCAACTGGAGCACGGCGGAAGCCGCCGCTCAGAATCAGAACAGCGACGCCTGGTCGCTTTATGGGTCCCTGGCGCATCAGATCAGTCCGAAGGTCAGCAGCAGCTTTACCGCCCGCCATTCGGAGCAGCGAACCAATGGTGCCACCGGCAATATCAAGGAAAACACGGTCAGCGCCCAACTTGGCATGACTTTCTGAGCCCACTATGTACGAGAGCTTCTATCATCTGCGGGACAAGCCGTTCCAGCTCAACCCCGACCCCCGTTTCTTCTTTGCCAGCCGCGGCCACAAGCGTGCTTTCGCCTATCTGGAATATGGCCTGTCGCTCGGCGAGGGCTTCATCGTCATCACCGGCGATGTCGGCGCCGGCAAGACCACGCTGGCCAGGAACCTGCTCAAGAAGCTGGAGAACGGCAGTTATCTCATCGCGCAACTGGTCAGCACCCAGCTCGATGCCGACGACGCCCTGCGCAGTATCGCGGCGGCCTTTGGCCTGCAAGCCGAGGGCACCACCAAATCGGGCGTGCTGAAAAACCTGGAAGATTACCTGCGCCTGGCCGTGCGCCAGGGCCAGCGGCCTCTGCTCATCGTCGACGAGGCACAGAACCTGGATCGCCGCGCGGTCGAGGAATTGCGCATGCTCTCCAACTTCCATGAAGGCGACAAACCGCTGTTGCAATCCTTCCTGCTCGGCCAGCCGGAATTCCGTGACACCCTGCAAAGCCCGGAAATGCTGCAATTGCGCCAGCGCGTGATCGCTTCCTACCACCTGGGCCCGCTCGACCGCGTGGAAACCACGCAGTACATCACGCATCGACTCAAGACCGCTGGCTGGCAAGGTTCGCCTTCGTTTTCCGAAGACGCCTTCGACACCATCTTCCAATTCACTAACGGCGTGCCTCGACGGATCAATACCTTGTGCGACCGCGTGCTTCTGTTCGGCTACCTGGAAGAGCGGCCGCATCTCGATTCAATCGCGGTGCAGGAAGTCATCAGCGACCTGCAACAGGAGGTGCATTACCAGCGCCCACAGGAACGAGCGCCGGCCGCGCTGGATACCCTGAGCGCCGCGCCCCAGGTGCCGCTATCCGCGGCGACCGACAGCGCCCTGGCGGAAGACATGGAGGCGCGCCTGGGAGGCATCGAACGCTCCGTCAACCGCCTCATTCCCCTGGTGCGCAAGGTGCTCTACACGGTCACCACCGGCAAGGAAAATGAATGACAGAAATCCTCTGCGTGGTGGGCGCCCGCCCCAACTTCATGAAGATCGCCCCGATCATGGCGGCCTTCGCGGCGCAACCGATCGCCACCAAACTGGTTCACACCGGCCAGCACTACGACCCGGCGATGAGCGACAGCTTCTTCGATCAACTCGGCATTCCACGCCCGGATGTCAACCTGGAAGTCGGCTCGGCCAGCCATGCGGTGCAGACCGCCGACATCATGCGTGCCTTCGAGCCGGTGCTGGACGTGGAGAAACCGCGCGCCGTGCTGGTGGTGGGCGATGTCAACTCCACCATCGCCTGCGCCTTGGTCGCGGCCAAGAAAGGGGTCAAGGTCATCCACGTGGAAGCCGGCCTGCGCAGCCAAGACCGCACCATGCCGGAAGAAATCAACCGGGTGTTGACCGATCAAATTTCCGACCTGCTCTACACCACGGAGCGCTCGGCGCTGGCCAATCTGCTGCGCGAAGGCATCGCCGAGGAACGAGTCCAGTTCGTCGGCAACGTCATGATCGACACCCTCCGCGCGCACCTGGAACAGGCCGTGCCGGCAGCGAAAACCCTGGGTGTGAAACCGGCGCGCGGCCATGCCGTAGTGACCCTGCATCGGCCATCCAATGTCGATGACCCGGCCACCTTGCGGCGCCTCCTGGAAACCCTGGCCACGATCGCGAACGCGGTCGATGTGGTCTTCCCCATCCATCCACGCACCCGCGCGGCCGCCGAACGCCATGGCCTGGCCGGCTTGTTGGCGGCGCCAGGCATCCGTTTGCTGCCGCCGCAGGGTTATCTGGAAATGCTTGGCCTGATGGTTGAGGCCACCCTGGTACTAACCGATTCCGGCGGCCTGCAAGAAGAAACCACAGCGTTGGGCGTGCCCTGCATCACCGTGCGTGAGAACACGGAACGCCCGATCACGATCAGCGAAGGGACCAACACCCTCACCGGGCCGAACCCGGAAAAAATCCTGGCCTGCTTCCGTGAAATTCTCGCCAGCGGCGGCAAGCGCGGACGCCTTCCGGAAAACTGGGATGGCCATGCCGCGAAGCGCATCGCGGCGCATTTGCGCGCGTGGCTGGATAGCATCTGAGCGCATGAGTGGCATCATCAATGTGATGAGCGTCGACGTGGAAGACTACTTCCAGGTCGGCGCCTTCGAACACACCATTGCAAGAGAGACCTGGGAGCGCTGGCCGTGCCGGGTGGAGGCCAATATCGAGCGCATCCTCGCCCTGTTCGCGCGGCACGACCTCCGCGCCACCTTCTTTACCCTGGGCTGGATCGCCGAACGCTATCCCGGCGTGGTGCGCGCCATCGTCGCCGGCGGCCATGAACTGGCCAGCCACGGCCACGGCCACCAACGCGTCCACGACCTCTCGCCCGCCGCATTCCGGGAAGATGTGATGCGCGCCAGGAAACTGCTGGAAGACCTCTCCGGTAGGGCTGTGGCGGGTTATCGCGCCCCCAGTTTTTCCATCGGCCGCGCCAATCTGTGGGCGCTGGACGTCCTGGCGGAAGCCGGCTACCAGTACAGTTCCAGCATCTACCCCATCGCCCACGATCATTACGGGAGCCCCGAGGCGCCGCGTTTTCCCTATCGCCCGGAAAGCTGCCCGGCGCTGCTGGAAATGCCGCCCACCACGGTGCTGTTGGCCGGGCGCAACCTGCCGGCGGCGGGTGGGGGCTACTTCCGCCTACTGCCCTACGCGGCCTCGCGTTGGTTGATCGGCCGGGTGAACCGTCTGGAGGGGCGTCCCACCATGTTCTATTTCCACCCTTGGGAAGTCGACCCGGCGCAGCCGCGCGTGGCGGGCGCCCCGCTCAAGAGCCGTCTCCGCCATTACGTCAATCTGGATCGCATGGAAGACAAACTCGACCGCCTCTGTAACGATTTCCGCTGGGGTCGCGCCGATCAGGTCTACGCCGCCGAGCTTGCCGAAACGGGCATGGCTTGATGAGACGCCTGGAAGCATGAGAGCCCTGCCCGTTTCCCCTCACCCCCAACCCCTCTCCCGCAAGCGGGCGAGGGGAGCGTCGAGCATCGCTTCGCGATGGTTATCAGAATGAGCCTGACTGTCAGAAATGCCGTCGCCGCCGACACCGCCGCTTGGGATGCCTATGTGCTGGGCGCGCCAGCGGCGACCTTTTTCCATCGCTACGGCTGGCGCCGGGTGATCGAAAAAGGCCTTGGCCAACCTTGCCACTTTCTCCTGGCCGAGCGGGATGGCCGTATCGAGGGGGTGTTGCCACTGGGCGAGGTCCGCGGCGCGCTGTTCGGCCACACCCTGATCTCCCTGCCTTTCTGCGTCTATGGCGGCATCGTCGCCGACACGACGGAAGCCCGAGAGGCGCTGGATCAGGCCGCGCAGGCGCTGGCTGTGAACCTGGGGGTGGGGCATCTGGAATACCGCGATCGCGATGCGCCGGCTCATCCCGAGTGGCCCGGCACCGATCTCTATGCCACCTTCCGCCAGGCGCTCGACCCCGAGGTCGAAAAGAACCTGCTGACCATCCCGCGCAAACAGCGGGCGATGGTGCGCAAGGGTATCAAGGCCGGGCTCAGGAGCGAGGTCGACCGTGACCTCCGGCGTTTCTACCCCGCCTTCTGCGAAAGCTGGCATCGGCTGGGCACCCCGGTATTTCCCCGGCGTTACTTTCAGCTCGTGCTGGATGAGTTCGGCGATGCGGTGGATATCGTCACCGTCACCCAGGACGAACGGGTGGTGTGCTGTGTCATGAATTTTTACTTCCGCGACGAGGTGTGGCCCTATTACGCCGGCATTACCGCCTCGGCGCGCGCGCTCGCCGGCAGCGACTTCATGTACTGGGAAGTGATGCGGCTAGCAGTGGGAAAGGGCCTCAAGGTATTTGATTTCGGCCGCAGCAAGATCGGCACTGGTTCCTGGGACTTCAAGCACAACTGGGGTTTCCAGCCGCAACCGCTGCATTACGGCTACCACCTGGTGCGCGCCCGAGCGGTGCCGCAAAACAACCCCAACAATCCCAAGTACCGGCTGTTCATCAAGGCCTGGCAACACCTGCCACTGCCAGTGGCCAATTTCATCGGCCCGCACATCATCAGAAACCTGGGGTAATCAGGTGCAAGGCAAGCCCGACCTGCTTTTCCTCGCCCACCGCATTCCCTATCCGCCGGACAAAGGCGACAAGATCCGGGCCTGGCATCTGCTGGAACATCTGTCGCGCCGCTACCGGGTGCATCTGGGCGCTTTCGTGGATGACCCGGAAGACTGGCGGCACTGCGACAAACTGCGCTCGGTCTGTGCCTCGACCTATTTCGCCGGGCTGAATCCGCGCTTGGGCCGGCTGCGCGCGCTCACCGGCCTGTTCACCGGCAATCCCCTGACTCTGCCGTATTACCGCCATCCAGGATTGCAAACCTGGGTGGATGCGCATCTGCACGGCGGCGTCGAGCGGGTGTTCGTTTACTCCTCGGCGATGGCCCAGTTCGTCATGCGGGCTGACCAGACGCGACGGGTCATGGATTTTGTCGATATCGACTCTGACAAGTGGCGCCAGTATGCCGCGACCCAGTCCTGGCCCCGGTCCTGGCTGTACCGGCGCGAAGGCGAGCGCCTGCTGGCCTGGGAGCGCAAGGTGGCGGCGGCATTCCCCGCCAGCCTGTTCGTTTCGGCCACGGAAGCCGCGGATTTTCGCGCCCTGGCGCCGGAATCGGCGGCCCGCATCGGCCATTTCCACAACGGCGTCGATGCCGACTATTTCTCGCCTGAGCGCGACTACCCCAACCCCTACCCGGTCAATGGCAAAGCCGTCGTTTTCACCGGTGCCATGGATTACTGGCCCAATGTGGACGCGGTCACCTGGTTTGCCCAGGCGGTGCTGCCCGGCTTGCGCCGGCAACGCCCGAACCTGCTGTTCGCCATCGTCGGCAGCCGCCCCACGCCGCGGGTGCGGGAACTGGCCGCTTTACCCGGCGTGCTGGTGACCGGCCGGGTGGACGATGTGCGCCCCTGGCTGGCGCACGCGCGTCTGGTGGTGGCGCCGCTGCGCATCGCCCGGGGCATCCAGAACAAGGTGCTGGAAGGGATGGCGATGGCGCGCACTCTGGTGGCGACACCGCAGGCGCTGGAGGGCATCGGCGCGCGCGTGGGCGAGGAAGTCCGTTGCGCCGAAACCGCCGCCGATCTGCTGCGAGAAACCCTGGCGGCGCTGGCTGGCCCCGACCTGGGGCCGGCCGCGCGCGCCCGGGTGTTACATGATTTCGCCTGGGATACCGCCCTGGCCCGAGTGGATCGACTCCTGGAGACATGATGCTGCCACCCCCTCCCCCGAAATGGGGCCCGCCCCTGCTGGTCCTGGTGCTCGCCTGGTTGGCGGTCGCCGCTTTGCTGCAACCGACGTTCATGTCGATGGTTGAGATCTGGGATCGGTCGGAAACCTACGCCCATGGCTTTGTCATTCTCCCCATCGCCCTCTGGCTGGTCTGGCGCGATCGCCAGCGCCTGGCGGCGGTGCCGGTGGCCGGTGATGCGCGCGCCTTCCTGGTGATCGTGCCACTCGCGCTGGGTTGGCTGGCAGCACGCCTGGGTGGCGTGCTGGTGATTGAGCAATATGCGTTCGTCGCCCTCTGGATCGCCACGGTCTGGCTGGTGCTGGGCGCGAAAATGCTGCGCGCGGCCCTGTTCCCACTTGGTTTTCTGCTGCTCATGGTGCCCAACGGCGAGGCGCTGATTCAGCCGCTGATCGCTTTCACCGCCGACTTCACCGTCGGCGCGGTGCGTCTGGTCGGCATCCCGGTGTATCGCGAAGGCCCTTTCTTCACCATGCCCACCGGCGAATGGAACGTGGTGGAAGGCTGTTCCGGCCTGCGTTACCTGATCGCTTCCATCACCCTGGGCGTGCTCTATGCCTATCTGACCTATCGCAGCCCGTGGCGGCGCATCGCTTTCAGCGTCGCGGCGGTGATCGTGCCGGTGTTCGCCAACGGCATGCGCGCCACCCTCATTGTGTTCATCGCCCACTACTCGGATATGAAGCTGGCTTTGGGCGTGGACCATTTCATCTACGGCTGGGTATGGTTCGGCATCGTCATGCTGGCGATGTTCTGGGTGGGCCTGATCTGGCGCGAGGACCTCGATGAAGCCGCCCCGCCCCCCGCCACCCACTCGATACGCGCGGCGCCGCTGCATACCGTCGCCCTGGCGCTCCTGCTGGCGATGTTCCCGCTTTACGAGGGGCACCTCACCAGCCGCCCTGTACCGCGCCCGGCCCTGGCCTTGCCCGCGCCCAGCACAGGCTGGCTAATCAGCCAGGCACCCTTCTCGGACTGGTTGCCGCAATGGCATGGCATGGACATCCAGCGCGTCCAGAACTACCAGCGTAGCGAGCAACGGGTCATGCTGTTCCTGGCCTGGTACGGTACTCAGCGCGACGACGCCGAGCTCATCAACAGCCGCAACATCATGATCCGGGAGAAGCATCCGGAATGGCGCCAGGTCGGGCGCGATACCCTGACCCGGAACATCGCCGGCCAGGCGCTGCCGCTCTATGAAGCCCAATTGCTTGCCAATGATGAGCATCAGCGCATCCTGGCCTGGCAGTGGCACCGCATTCAGGGCCGGGATGGCATCAGCCCGTATCGCGCCAAGATTGAGCTGGCGCTGGCCAAGCTCCTCGGCCGACAGGATGTCGGCGCCGCGATCATCGTCGCCACCCCCTATCACGACAAGAACGACGTGGAGCAAGCCAATGCCTTGCTCGCCGAGTTCCTGGCCGCCCACAAACCGGCGCTCGACGCCGTGCTCGACCGGGCAATATGAGCGCTACCCCTCTGCTCGCCCATGTGGTCTACCACTTCGGCACCGGCGGCCTGGAGAATGGCCTGGTCAACCTGATCAACCGCTTGCCGCGCGAACGTTTTCGCCATGTGGTCATCAGCCTGACCGACCATACCGAGTTCCGTGACCGAATCGAGCGCCACGATGTGGCATTTATCGACTTGCACAAGCCGCCCGGCCACTCGCTCGGCTGGCACCGGCAGCTCTACCGCTTGCTGCGCGAACTCAGGCCCGACCTGATCCACACGCGCAATCTCAACGCCCTGGAAGCGCAGTTCGTGGCGGCCCTGGCGGGGGTTCCGGCGCGCCTGCATGGCGAACATGGGCGCGACGTGTTCGACCTGCAAGGCAAAAACTGGAAGTACAACCTGCTGCGCCGCGCCGCCCGTCCCCTGGTGCGCCACTACACCTGCGTCAGCCGCGATCTGGCCGGCTGGTTGCGCGACACGGTCGGGGTGGCGCCCGCCCGCCTCACGCAAATCTACAACGGCGTCGACAGCGACAAGTTTCATCCGCGCGGCGCGCCGCGGCCGGCCATCGGCCCGGATGGCTTCCTGGAGGGCGCCACCTGCGTCATCGGCAGCCTCGGCCGCATGGTCGCGGTGAAGGACTATCCCACGCTGGTCAACGCCTTCATCCGGGCCTGCCATCAGGCGGCCCCCCCCCCCGGCCTGCGCCTCTTGCTCATCGGCGACGGCCCCGCGCGCCACGCGTGCCAGGCCCTGCTGGATCAGGCGGGCCTCTCCCGACAGGCCTGGCTGCCCGGCAATCGCGACGACACCGCCGAACTCCTGCGCGCGCTGGACGTATTCGTGCTGCCCTCGCTCGGTGAAGGCATTTCCAATACCATCCTGGAAGCCATGTCCACCGGCCTGCCGGTGATCGCCACAGCGGTGGGCGGCAACCCGGAACTGGTGGCGATGGGGGACACCGGCACGTTGTTCACCCCGGGCGACGATGTGGCATTGGCGCGCACGCTGCTAGACTACGCCGCCGATTCGCAACGCCGCGCCCGCGAGGGCGCGGCGGCACGCCTTCGTATCGAACGGGATTTTTCCCTGGCGAACATGGCGGCGGCCTATCAGGAAGTGTACGAAGCAGCCCTTGCCCTTTGAACCTTGCCCCTAGATAACCGACATGTGCGGCATAACCGGCGTATTCGACCTGCGTGAACAGCGCACCATCAACCGTGAGGTGCTCGCCCACATCAACGACATGCAATCGCATCGCGGCCCCGACGAAGCCGGATTGCATCTGGAACCGGGCTTGGGGTTAGGCCACCGGCGGCTGTCCATCATCGACATCGCCAGCGGCCAGCAACCCTTGTTCAACGAAGACGGCAGCGTGGCGGTGGTGTTCAACGGCGAGATCTACAACTTTGGCGCGCTGATCCCTGAACTCACCGCCCTCGGCCACACCTTCAAGACCCGCTCCGACACCGAAACCATCGTCCACGCCTGGGAACAGTGGGGCGAAGATTGCGTGCATCATTTTCGCGGCATGTTCGCCTTCGCCCTGTGGGACCGGAGCCGGCAAACCCTGTTCCTGGCGCGCGACCGCCTCGGGGTGAAGCCGCTGCATTACGCGGTAACCGACGACGGCTTCCTGATCTTCGGCTCGGAACTCAAGACGATTACCGCCTGGCCCGGTTTCCGCCGCCAGATCGACGACCACGCGGTGGAAGACTATTTCGCCTACGGCTACGTGCCGGAACCGCGCACCATCTACCGCACCGCGCTGAAAATGCCGCCCGGCCACCGCTTGGCGGTCAGGCGCGGCGAGCCGGTCGGGCAGCCACAGGAATACTGGGACGTGCCGTTCCGGCCGCACCTCGCCCTGTCCCTGCGGGATGCCGAAGACGAGCTCATCGAGCGCCTGCGCGAAGCGGTGAAAATCCGCATGATCGCGGAAGTGCCGCTGGGCGCCTTTCTCTCCGGCGGCGTCGATTCTTCCGCCGTGGTAGCAATGATGGCGGGGCTCCAACGCGGGGAACAGGCGGTAAAGACCTGCTCGATCGCCTTCTCCGATCCGAAATACAACGAGGCGGACTACGCCCGCCAAGTGGCCCGGCGCTATCACACCGACCATCATGAGGACACGGTCGAGGCTGATGATTTCGGCCTGGTCGACGAGCTCGCCCGCCTCTACGACGAGCCCTATGCCGATTCCTCCGCGATGCCCACCTACCGGGTCTGCCAACTGGCGCGCAAGACCGTGACCGTGGCGCTGTCCGGCGACGGTGGCGACGAAAACTTCGCTGGCTACCGGCGCTATCGCTGGCATTCCTACGAAGAACGCATGCGCCGGATGTTGCCCTACAGCATCAGGAAGCCCCTGTTCGGCTTCCTCGGCGGCGCCTACCCCAAGGCCGACTGGGCGCCGAAGGTGCTGCGCGCGAAAACCACCTTCGAGGCGATGGCGCGCGACACCGTGGAAGGTTATTTCCACGGCGTTTCGGTGATGGGTGATGGCATCAGGGCGCGCGTGTTCAGCCCCGAGTTCAAGCGCCGCCTCAACGGCTATTCGGCGGTGGAAGTGCTGCGTCGCCACCATGCGAAGAATCCCGCGCAAGACATGGTCTCGCAGGTGCAATACCTGGACATGAAAACCTATCTGGTCGGCGACATCCTCACCAAGGTCGACCGCGCCAGCATGGCCCACGCCCTGGAAGTGCGCGTGCCGTTCCTCGACCACCAGTTGATGGAATGGGTGTCCGGCCTAACGGTCGATTTCAAGCTGCGTGGCACGGAGGGGAAATTCATGCTGAAGCAAGCGCTGGAGCCCTATCTACCGCACGACATCCTGTACCGCCGCAAGATGGGCTTCTCCATCCCCCTCGCGGAATGGTTCCGTGGCCCGCTCAAAGAGAAGTTGAACAGCGCCCTGAAATCGCAACGCATGGCCGACACCGGCTTGTTCGACCTGGCCTTCCTGGCGCGCATGGCGGACGAACACGCGCGTGGCGTACGCGACTACAGTTCGCCACTGTGGTCGCTGCTGATGTTTGAGGCTTTTCTGAGAAACAACGAGAAAAAGTGACTGTTCAGCCCGTCGTAATCCCACTGAAAAAACAGGCATCTCCTATAGCACCGGCGCCCTCGCCGGCATCTTTTAACCCCGCCGGCGAGGGCGCCGGCGCTACCAAGCCAGCATGACGCTCCGTATCCTCCACGTCTTCGACCACTCCCTGCCGCTGCACTCCGGCTACACCTTCCGCAGCGCCAACATCCTGCGCGGGCAGCGTCGGCTGGGTTGGGAAACCTTTCACCTGACCAGCCCGAAGCAGGGCCAGACCGAGCAATTGGAAGAGCAGGTCGAGGATCTGCGCTTTTTCCGCACGCCATTGCCGACCGGGCCGTTGAGCCGGCTGCCGTTATTCAACCAGTGGGCCTTCATGCGCGCCACCGAGCGCCGCCTACTGGAATTGGCGCGGCGACTCAAGCCGGACCTGCTGCATGCGCACTCCCCCGTGCTCAACGCCTATCCCGCCCTGCATGTCGGCCGCCAGCTCGGCATTCCGGTGGTCTACGAGATTCGCGCCTTCTGGGAAGACGCCGCGGTGGACCACGGCACCCAGCCGGAATGGGGGCTACGCTACCGCCTCACGCGCGCCATGGAAACCCGCGCCGTGCGCCAGGCGAGCCAGGTCGTCACCATTTGCGGCGGCCTGCGCGGCGATCTGGTCGCGCGCGGCATTCCGCTGGACAAGATCGGCGTCGTCCCCAACGCCGTCGATATCGAACATTTCAGCCGCGGCGGCATGCCCGATCTGGCCCTGAGAGCCAGGTTGGGGCTGGACGACAACCGGGTAATTGGCTTTCTCGGCTCGTACTATGCCTATGAAGGCCTGGACCTGCTGATCGAGGCGTTGCCGCTGATCCTGGAGCGCGCACCCGACGTGAAATTGCTGCTGGTCGGTGGTGGCCCCCAGGAGGCCAATCTCAAGGTCCAGGCCGCCGCGCTGAATCTCGCCGACAAGGTCGTCTTCGTCGGCCGCGTGCCGCATAGCGAGGTGAACCGCTACTACGATCTGGTCGACCTGCTGGCCTATCCGCGCCATGCCATGCGCCTGACCGATCTGGTGACACCCTTGAAGCCGCTGGAAGCGATGGCGCAAGGACGCCTGCTGATCGCATCGGACGTGGGAGGGCACCAGGAACTGATCGAGGATGGCCATACCGGGATGCTGTTCCGCGCCGGCGACGTCGCCGACCTCGCCGACAAGGCGCTGGCCACGCTCAATCTGCCGGATGGCGGCGCCACCCTGCGCACCCATGGCCGCCAATTCGTGGAAAGCGAACGCAACTGGGCCAAGAGCATCGCCAATTACCAGGACATTTACGCGCGCGCCCTGGGACGGGCGGCATGACCTGTGTCAGGGAGTGGACTCCACCGTATTCAAGTCATCGGAGGACACGTTATGGGTAAGTCCAAATTGCCGCTTTCTGCGGGCCATGATGCTCGCTCGTTTTCCGAACGTTTCTCGCTGCGTTTCTGGCGGCTCTGGAAACGACTGTCTCAGCAGATCGGGCGGAGCGAGAGCCGTCTGCAGATTCTGGTGGCCGGGCAGCAACGCTCCGGCACGAACATGCTCATGGAAGTGCTGGACTGGAGCCAGCATACCGATGTCATTCACGAGACTGACCCTCGCGGCTTTGTGCGTTACGAAATGCGTCCGATTGCAGAAATCCAGGCGCTGGCCCAGTGCTCGAATGCCCCTTGCTTCGTGATCAAATCTTTATGCGAACTGGATCAACTGGGGAGTCTTATGGATACCCTCGCACCAGCCAAAACGCTGTGGATCGTGCGGAACTTTGATGACAGCGTGCGCTCGATGATTCGCTCCTTTGGCGGTTTCGCCGAACAAACCCGCCGCATTTCCATGTACGGACCCGAGGGTACATGGCGGAGTCGTGGCATGTCGGATGAGACACGGTCGCTGATACAGTGCCTCTACCGCGCTGATATGAGCGAGGCAAGCGCAGCCGCCCTCATGTGGTACTACCGCAATGTCCTGTTTTTTGAGCGGGGCCTGGGCCACGACCCGCGCGTACACCTGGTTTTCTATGAGGATATGGTGCAGCAGCCCGAGGTTGAGTTCGAGCGCATCTTCCGCTATCTGGACATCCCGGAATGGTCGCCCTGGATCTGCCGCAAGATTTACGCCCGTTCAGTAAGAAACACACCCGTAGACGCCATCGCGCCGGAGGTGCGCGAGGTGTGCGAAGCGCTGCTTGCCCGCTTCCAGGCGGTAAGAACGACATGAACTTGCACGCCTATCGAATTGATGGATTGGACTTGCACTTGCCCGAGCGCGGAAGATTTGCAGCCAGTATCGCAAACCGGAATGGTATCGCCCCACTCGCCCTTGAGAGGGAAGAATGACCACACGAGAGCCGCGACTCATTGTCTTCTCCAGCCTGTTCCCCAACTCAGTCCAGCCACACGCCGGGCTGTTCATCCGCGAGCGCATGTTCCGCGTCGGCCGCCATCTGCCACTCACGGTGGTTTCGCCGCGCCCCTGGTTCCCCGGCCAGTCGCTGATCCGCCGCCTCCGCCCCGGCTACCGGCCGCAACCCGCGCGCCTGGAAAAACAGGACGGCATCGAGGTCCGCTTCCCCCATTTTCTCGCCCTGCCCGGCCTGTTGCGGCAGCTCGATGGCGTCATGATGGCGCTCGCCTGCCTGCCCACTTTGTGGCGCCTGAAGCGCCAGGGCTACAACCTGATCGACGCCCATTTCACCTACCCGGACGGCTATGCCGCCACCCTGCTCGGGCGCTGGCTGAGCCTGCCGACCAGCATCACCCTGCGCGGCACCGAAGTGCCGCATAACCGTAACCCAGCTCTGCGCGCGCGGGTCGCCAAGGCACTGGCGCGTGCGACCCGGGTGTTCTCGGTTTCCGACTCACTGCGGCAACTGGCCATCAGCCTGGGGATGCCGGCCGCCAAGGGCCGGGTGATCGGCAACGGCATCGACCTGGAGCGCTTTCAACCCGTGCCGCGTGACGCGGCGCGGCAGCGTTTCGGCTTGTCGGACGACGCCAAGGTACTGGTTTCGGTGGGCGCCCTGGTCGAGCGCAAAGGCTTTCACCGGGTGATCGAATGCCTGCCCGAATTGCTCAAGGACGAGCCGAATCTGCATTACCTGATCGTTGGCGGCGCCAACCCCGAAGGCGACCTGCTCCCCGAATTGCGCGCCCAGGTGGCCGCCGCCGGCCTGGAAGCACGGGTGCATTTCCTCGGCGCGCTGCCGCCGGAGGAACTGAAGTGGCCGCTGTCGGCGGCGGATGTGTTCGTCCTGGCCACCCGCAACGAAGGCTGGGCCAATGTCTTCCTCGAAGCGATGGCCTGCGGCCTGCCGGTGGTGGCGACCGATGTCGGCGGTAATCGCGAGGTGGTGTGCCGGCCGGAACTCGGCACGATCGTTCCCTTCGGGGAGCGTGCGGCGCTGACCACGGCGCTGCGCGACGCCCTGCGCCGCGCCTGGCCACGCCAGGCCATCCTCGACTACGCGGCGGACAATGCCTGGGACAAGCGCGTGAGTGTCCTGCTGGCGGAGTTCGCGGCTATCCATGCGGGAGCCCATTCATGAAAATCCCCGCCTTCCTCGCCCGCGACGTCATCTACCCCTTGCAGGAGCGCGCCTTCAAGCGCCCGACCTTCAGCTATCTGGCGCAACTGGAAAAGAGCCAGTGGTTGTCGCGCGCGGAGGTGGAAGCCTTGCAACTGGAGAAGCTACGCCGCCTGCTCCAGGTCGCCCATGCCCATTGCCCCTGGCATAGGGAGCGCATGGAGGCCGCCGGCCTGTCAGCGGAGAACTTGTCCAGCCTGGCCGACCTCGCCCGCCTGCCGCGCATGGACAAACAGGATGCCGCCGCCAACCGGGAAAACCTGGTCTGGCACGACGTGCCGGGCGGCACCTTCAAATACAACACCGGCGGCTCCAGCGGATCACCGCTGATTTTCCATTTCGGCCGGACCCGCCAGGCCTCCGATGCGGCCGGGCGCATGCGCGCACGGCGTTGGTGGGGCGTCGAAGTGGGCGAGCCGGAGGTCTACCTGTGGGGCGCGCCGGTCGAGCTGAACAAGACCGACTGGGTCAAAACCGTGCGCGACCGTCTCATCAACCAGTTGGTGCTCAATGCCTTCGCCATGTCGCCGACCAGCATGGATACCTACCTCGACGCGCTGGAGACCTTCCGCCCGCACTGCGTCTATGGCTATGCCAGTTCTCTGGCCCTGCTGGCGGCGCACGCATCGGCACGCGGCCGGAAACCGTGCCTGCCCCAGCTCAAGGTGGTGTGCACCACCGGCGAACCGCTCTATGCGCATCAACGCGAACTCATCGCCTCCGTCTTCGGGGTGCCGGTAGCGAACGAATACGGCAGCCGCGACATCGGCTTCACCGCCCACGAAACCCCCGAGGGCCAGGTGCTACTGATGAGCGAGAGCATCCTCCTGGAAGTGCTCGACCCAGACGGTAATCCGGCGCCTCGGGGTGAGCTGGGCGAGGCGGTGATGACGGGCCTTTGCTCCGAGGCACAGCCGTTCATTCGTTACCGCACCGGCGACATGGTGCGGCTCTCGCCCGAACCGGATCGCGCCGGCCGCGGCCTGCATGTGATCGCCGAGGTGGTGGGGCGCAGCACCGATTTCCTGGTGCGCGAAGATGGCACCATCATGCACGCCCTGGCCGGCATCTACGTGCTGCGCGCCACCGAGGGACTCGCCGAATTCAAGTTGATCCAGCACAGTGCCGTTGATGTGGAAGTGCTGGCGGTGCCCAATCCGCGCTGGAGCGATGCGGCCATCCTCACCATCCAGGCGGGCCTGCGCCAGCGCTTGGGCGAATCGGTCCGGGTTACGGTAAAAGTGGTCGACAGCATTCCGCCGGAAGCCTCCGGCAAGCATCGTTATGTGGTGAGCCATGTCGCCTTAAGCGGTGATCTGGACCGCGCCACCAGAAAGGGTAACCCATGAACATCGCCGATCTTCTCGCCCTGCCATTCCGCTACAAGCCCTGGCGCCCGCGCCACCTCGGCCTGATTGTGGATGGCATGCGCGGTGTGCGCGGTGAGGCAAAGCCCCATGTCGAACATCTCGGCGCCGCCATCGACTGGCTCTGCCGCGCCCAGGACGTGCGCGATGGTCAGCCCGATGCGGGCGGCGTCTCCGCCGGCTGGAGCTTCGAGGACGGCTGGCTGCCCAGCTACCCGGAAACCACCGGCTACATTATCGAAACTTTCCTCGCCGCAGCCGAATTGCTGCGCCGACCGGAACTGGTGCAACGCGCGCGGCACATGATCGATTGGGAGCTTTCCATCCAGCGGCGTGACGGCGCCTTTCCCGGCCACTTCGGCGAGCCAGGCAGCCAGCCGGTGATCTTCAACACCGGCCAGATCATGCACGGCATGGTCGCCGGCTACGCCCAGCTCCAGCGCCAGGACTGCCTGGAAGCGGCGCTGCGCGCCGGCCACTGGCTGGCCGATCAGCAGGACGCCGATGGTGGCTTTCGCAAGTTCGAGCACAACGACACGCCGCACGCCTACAACACCCGCGCCACCTGGCCGCTGCTGTCCACCGGCCTGATCGCCAATGATTCACGCCTGGTCGTGGCGGCCAGACGCAATCTGGACTGGGCGCTGACCCAGCAGACAGCCACCGGCTGGTTCGCCAACAACGCCTTCGTGGCGGGGCGCTCGCCGTTCACCCATACCATTGCCTACGCGATTCGCGGCTTCCTGGAGTCCGGCCTGCTGTTGGGCGAGGAACGTTATCTGAATGCCGCGCTTCATGCCGCTCGCGGCATCGCCGCTGTGCAACGCCAGGACGGCTGGCTGGCGGGCACTTTCAAGGACGGCTGGGTGGCCGACGCCCATTACTGTTGCCTGACGGGCACCGCGCAGATGAGCATGAACTGGACCCGCCTGGCGCAGGCCGCCGGCAGAGAGGAATTGCGCGACAACGCGCGCGCGGCGATTCGCTACTTGAAGACCACGCAGCGCCTGGACCATCCGGCGCCGGAAGTACGCGGCGGTATCGCCGGTTCGGCGCCGATCTGGGGCGGCTACTCGCGGTTCGAGTATCCCAACTGGGCCGCCAAGTTCTTCGCGGATGCGCTGATCATGGACATGGCTGACATCGCCGTGCCGCCGGTGCCGAAGGTGGGAGCCGGCCATGTCTGAGCGCCTGCGCGTGATGCTGCTATGCGGCCGCAGTCCGCGCCACACTTATGTCGCCAATGCGCTGTGCGAAGCGGCCGAGGTGGTGGCCATCGTCAACGAGACCGGCTCGGCTTTTTCCTGGAAGAAGCTGTTCAAGACCCTGCGCCCGGACAACTTCTTCCGCAAGGTCTGGCGCTGGCTGCGTGACCGCCGCCGCTACACCGGCAACCCGGAGGGCCGCTTCTTCTTCGACGATGGCGTGGCGCGCTTGAAGCATCCCGAACTGGTGCGCGAGTTTCCCCATATCAACCACCCCGACGTGGTGGCCTTGGCGCGCGAACTGAAGCCCGACCTCCTGTGTGTGTTCGGCACTTCGCTGATCCGCGGCGACCTGCTCAAGGAAGGTCGCCTGGGTATCGCCAACCTGCACGGCGGTCTCTCGCCGGAATATCGCGGCGCCGACTGCACCTTCTGGGCGCTCTACAACGGCGAGCCGGAAAAGATCGGCTGTACCCTGCACTGGATCGACCCCGGCATCGACACCGGCGGCCTGATCGCCCACATCAGCCCGGAAATAGGCGCCGGCGACGATGAGTTGAAGCTGTTCTGGCGCGCCGTGCAGAGCAGTGCCGAGGTCTATGCCGAGTTCGTGCGCCGCCTGGGCGAAGGCGAAGGCTTCGGCCAGCGGCAGCCGCACAAAGGGCGCTTGTATCAGGTCAAACAGCGCGGTCTACGCCAGGAACGGGTGGTGGACCGCAAGCTGCGCGACGGCCTGCTGCGCGGTCTCGACCTAGGCAAACGAGTCACCTGGTTTAGCAGCCAGGTTCAGCGGGACAGCACTCGATGAGAGATTTATTTGTCGCCATCGTGGTGTTCGGGTTGTTGCCGATGGCGCTAAGCCGCCCGCACGTCGGCATCTACCTGTGGTCCTGGATTGGTTATCACAACCCGCACCGCCTGGCGTTCGGCTGGGCGTTTAACTTCCCCTGGGCGATGATCATCGCCCTCGCCACCTTGGTTGGCATGCTGTTCAGCAAGGAACCCAAGCGCATTCCCTGGACCCGCGAGACCGTGCTGTTGCTGATCTTCGTCCTCTGGATGGCCGTAACCACCTACTTCGCGCTGTATCCCGCCCTGGCCTGGGAACAATTCGTCAAGGTGTTCAAAGTGCTGTTGATGACTTACGCCACCCTGATCGTGATCAACAACCGGGAGCGCCTCAATGGCCTGATCTGGGTGATCTGTATCTCACTGGGCTTCTATGGCATCAAGGGCGGCATCTTCACCATCTCGAAAGGCGGCGTGCACCGGGTGCAGGGGCCGGACGGCACCTTCTTCGGCGGCAACAACGAAATGGCCTTGGTGCTGGCGATGATCATTCCCTTGCTGGCTTACCTGCGGCTCCAGGAAAAACGCCACTGGCTGCGCCTCGGCCTGGCCGGCGCGATGATGCTCTCGGCCATCGCCGCGATCGGCAGCCAGTCGCGCGGCGGCTTGCTGGGCCTGGCTTCGATGGGTGTGTTCCTGTGGTTGAAGAGCCGCAACAAGTTGATGACCGGCCTGATGATCGTCAGCAGCGTCCTGATCATCGGCAGCATCATGCCGCAGGCCTGGTACGACCGCATGAACACCATCAATACCTACGAACAGGACCAGTCCTCCATGGGCCGCATCAATGCCTGGTGGACCGCCTACAACGTCGCCAAAGTCCGGATTACCGGCGGCGGCATGGAGATGTTCCGGCCCGCGACTTTCGCGCAATACGCGCCGAACCCCGATAACGTGCATGACGTGCACAGCATCTATTTCGAGCAGATCGGGGAGCAGGGTTTCATCGGCTTCGCCATCTTCGTCCTGCTGGGCCTGATGACCTGGATGCGCTGCAACCAGATCATGCGCTTAGGCAAAAAAGATCCGGCGCGAAAATGGGCCGCCGACCTGGCCGCCATGATCCAGGTCAGCATGATCGGCTATGCGACCGCCGGCGCCTTTCTCGGCTTGTCTTACTTCGATCTTTATTACCACCTGATCGCGATCACCGTTTTAACGTGGTCGTTCATTCGCAACCAGGAAACACCCGCCGTGGCGAGCACAACGACCAAGACCATGACAGCGATCAAGCCGTTTTCTCGAAGGGCAGTGGCTCGTACCAATTAACGTGCGACAGAAAAACGCGGGTGTACGGTACCACCCACACACCTCGTCGATGAGGTTCAGGCCTCGCCTTCCGCCTGGCCTGAGCGCGGCTTTCTGGCTGGCGGCCGCCATTCTGCTGCTGGTCGAGGCGGCTTTGCACAGCGATGCCATGGTGCACCGCTACCGTTCCGTCTTCGCCGTCGGACGAGCGATGGACAAGGTGTTGTATGTTGAGCATCACACGCCCCACCTTCTTTTCGTGGGCAACAGCCGGGTGGATAACGGCATCGACCCCAGCACGGTCAGCCGCGTCCTGCAACTCCACCAACAGGGTGTATTCAATCTGGGCGTGCCAGGCGCCAACGCGGTGATCATGCAGGGCATCCTGGAGCGACTGGCGCGCAAGGGCTTGCTGGGTGGCCAAGGCATCCGCGAGGTCGTCTTCGGCCTCGACGAAAGCACCTTGCAGGCGGATGACTCCCTCGGCTACGGCATTTTTTTCGTCGACCGCGCCACCCTGTGGCGGGCCGGCCTCTACCGCACTTGGCTGGGTAGTTGGCTGCGCTTGTGGGGATACAGCGATAACCTGCGCCAATTGCGCGAACCGGAAAAAACCTTGCGTTTTCTGGCGGCGACGCTGCGATCCAGCGAACCGGTGGGCGGCGGCGCCGCCCAGTTTCACGGCTACCGCAAAGGCTTCGGAGAGGCGCAGAACCTGGCGCAGCTCCAGCGCCAGGAGGCAGGCACGCGCGCGGCGCCGGACCCCACAGTACTCGCGGCCTTCCGGAATTGCCTGGATTTGCTGAAACAGCAGGGCGTAATGGCCACGGTTGTATTCATGCCGTTGCGCGATCGCTCGCCGTTGTTCGTGCAGACTGCGCCGCCCGAGGCCGCTCCCTACCGCGCCGTGTTGGCCGAGCTGCGGTCGCGCCGGATCGCGGTGATCGAAGCGCCGCTCGACGGCCTCACCGCCGAGGAGTTCATCAATCCAGGCCACCTCAATGACCGGGGTGCTCAGCGTTTCAGCAGGGCGCTCGCGGAACAACTGATGGCACGCTGGCGGGAGTAGCGCATGGTTTTCAGCCAACCCATTTTTCTGGTTTTCCTGGCCGCCCTGTTGCTGCTCTATGCCGGGGCAAACAGCTACCGTCAGCGCGCGGCCATCATTCTGGTCGGCAGCCTGATCTTCTACGCCTCATGGAAGCCGGCTTATCTGATCCTGCTGGTCGCCTCGGTGACCCTCAATTACGGGATCTATCACGGCCTGACCCAGACCCGCAGCCGCAACCTGCTGGTCTTTGGCCTGGTGCTCAACCTGAGTCTGCTGGGCCTGCTCAAATATCTCGGGATGGCCATCGACACCCTGCTCGGTGTCAGCACATGGCTGGGAACACCGCTGACCGGGCTGGAATCCGGCTGGGTGCCCTGGGCGCTGCCGCTGGGCATCAGCTTCTATACCTTCCACATGCTGTCAGTGATGATCGACGTCTATCGCGGCGAATGGACTCATCCCATTTCGTTCCGCGCCTGGAGCCTGTACGTCACCTTCTTTCCGCACATGATCGCCGGCCCCATCCTGCGCGCCTCGGAACTGGTGGAACAACTGGAGAATCTGGCGCCGCTGAAGGCCGCGGACATGAAGCTGGGCGGCCTCATCTTCCTGGCCGGCCTGATCAAGAAAGTGTTGTTCGCCGACAACCTGGCGCCGCTTGCCGATGACCTGTTCGCCCACCCGGAACGGCTCGATTTCTACAGCGCATGGCTCGCCAGCACGGTGTTCGCCCTGCAAATCTATTTCGATTTCTCCGGCTACAGCGAAATGGCGATCGGCCTGGCGCGGATGTTCGGCGTCACGCTGCCGCGCAATTTCCGCAATCCCTATGTGAGTCGCAGCCTGCGCGAGTTCTGGCAGCGCTGGCACATCACCCTATCGCGTTGGCTGCGCGATTACCTCTACTTCTCGTTGGGCGGCAATCGCCACGGCCTGGCGCGCAACCTGGCCAATCTGATGATCACCATGATTCTCGGTGGTCTCTGGCACGGCGCGGCCTGGACCTTCGCGGTCTGGGGCGCGCTGCATGGTGGCTATCTCGTGCTGCATCGCCTGCTCCTCAACCTGTACCGACGCCTGGGGATGCAGCAGGGATCGCGCGCCAGCCAGGTGCTCTCCTGGCTGGGATGGCCCACCACGCTGGTAGCGGTGTGGTTCACCTGGGCATTCTTCCGCGCCCCCAATTTTCATGAGGCATGGACCATTTCCAGCGCCATGCTGGGCCTGGCGCCCGCCGCCACACAGGCACCTTTCCTGCGCCTCTATGTGCATGTCCTGGTCTGGGCCAGCCTGCTGTTCACCTTTCTGGAACCTCGACTGGAGCGTTATTTCGTAGCGCACCTGGAAACTTGGGGAAAACTGCACTTCAGCCTGCGCGGCCTGACCTACGCCAGCCTGCTTCTAGGCGTCATCGTCTTTGGTGGCAGCAGCCAGAAGTTCATCTACTTCGATTTCTGAGCGGCCCCCATGTGAGCGAAATGCTATTGATTCGGCCATCAAACAGGGCACCTGAAGTCCACCCACAGGTATCCTCGCGTTCAGCGTGAAAACCACTAGGGTGTGGCATGGAACTCAAGCAATTCTGGAACAAACTCAGTCGGATTCGTGGCGCGCCCCGTGAGCGCGTGGTGGTGCGCGAGATCAACGCCGCCGAGCGGCGCCGGCTGCCGCCCGGCTTCATCATCGGGGTCTACCGCTCCGGCACCACCCTGTTGCGCTTCGTGCTGGATTCGCACTCCAACATCGCGGTGCCGCCGGAGAGCAATTTCATCAACGGTCTCGCCGAGCTCTGGCGCAATGACTGGTATCGCAAGGGGTTTCAGGGCGTGGGGGTGGACGAAGCCGGCCTGGCTTCCCGCTTGCGCGATTTCGCCGGCGACATCTTCGATGCTTACACCCAGTCCAAGGGCAAGGGCCGTTGGTTCGACAAGACCCCTTCCTACACAGAGCGACTGGATTTTCTCGATACCCTGTTCGGGCCGGAATGCCGCTACCTGATGCTGTACCGACACGGCCTTGATGTCGCCACCTCCATGGCCCGGATGCAAGGCGGCGATGTCAACAACGGGCCTGGCAAGCGTTATGCCTACCTGTACGCCTCGGTACGGGTATGCAACGCCGCCTACTGGGCCGAACAGTGCGAGCGCATGCTGGCTTTTGAGGCGGCGCACCCAGGCCAGTGTTTCCGCCTGCGTTATGAAGACTATGCGGCCGAGCCTGAACGCTATCTCCCACCCTTGTTCGCGTTTCTCGGCGAGCCCTGGGATGCCGGGGTATTGCGTTTCGCCGAGCATCGACACGACTTCGGCCTGCAAGACAGCAAGGTTCTGGAGTCGCGCGAATTCAAGCCCAATACCGGCACCTGGCATGACTGGCCGGCGGAAGAACTGGAACAGGCGCGCGCCCTGATCGCACCGACCCTGGCCAAACTGGATTACCCGCTGTGACCGAAGCGCCACCGTTGAGAGTGGTGCATCTGCTCCAGGGACTGGAGATCGGCGGCATGGAGATCATGGTGGCGCACTTGCTGGAAGGCCTCGATCCGCGTCGCTTCCAGTCCCAGGTGATCGGCTATGACAGCCTGGGGCCACTGGCTTATCGACTGGGAATGAGCGGCATCCCCACTTCCCTGTTACAACGCCGGCCGGGGGTGGACCTGCGCTATATCCCGCGCCTGGCGCGCCATCTTGCCACCCTCCGCCCGCACATCCTGCATCTGCACAACCCCACCGCATTTTTCTACGGAACCCTGGCCGGCAGGTTGGCCCGCGTGCCCTGCATCATCTACACAGAACACGGTCGCGATTTTGCTTCCAGCAAGCGCAACAAATTCCTGCATCGTCTGCTGGCGCGGTGGGTGAACCGGATCGTGGTGGTGTCGGAATCCGGGCGCGCGGTGCTGCAAGCGGAAGGGGTGCCGCGTGAACGCATCAAGATCATTCACAACGGCATCGATGCGGCGCAATTCCTGATCGGCGAGGACCGCTGGGGGATGCGCACCCGCCTGGGATTCGACCGTGAGCAGCCCTTGCTCGGCATCGTCGCCCGCCTCGATTCAATCAAGAACCACGCCTCGCTGTTGCGCGCCCTGCCACGGGTGATACGGGCTCATCCCGACGCCACTGTGCTCATCATCGGCGACGGTTCCTTGCGCGCGGAACTGGAGAAACAGGCTGGGGAACTAGGCCTGGGCCGCAATCTCCGCTTCCTCGGCACGCGCAACGACGTACCCGAATTGCTGGCCGCGCTCGATGTGGCGGTGTTGTGTTCGCTCAGCGAAGGGCTCTCCCTGACCCTGCTCGAAGCGAGCGCGGCGGGCAAGCCCATGGTGGCCACCGCCATCGGCGGCAATCCGGAAATCATCGAGGATGGCCAAACCGGCCTGCTGGTACCCGTAGGCGACGAGGCGGCGCTGGCCAGCGCGATCAACCGCCTGCTGGATGATCCGGAGCGCGCGCACTTTGGGCGGGGCTGCCCGCCTCAGATTCATGCGCGAATTCACCCTGGCACAGATGCTGTCGCGCTATGCGGAACTGTATGAGGGCTGCGCGCGGGAGCCTTAGTGTGAAACAACCCCTGTGGCGCCGGCTTCATCCTGCGGGGCGGCCTCCGGCCATGGCCGTACCCGCCGGGCGGGGCGTCCGGAGGCGAATGCTAAAATTTGTCTCCTTTTCACCCCCGGCCGCCCGCCATGCCCGATCGCACCGCTGAACTCCGCGCTCTCTGCCAACGCCGCATCCTGATCCTGGATGGCGCGATGGGCACCATGATCCAGCGCTATGGCCTCGCCGAAGCCGACTATCGCGGCGCGCGGTTCGCCGACTGGGCCAGCGATGTCAAAGGCAATAACGATCTGCTGGTGCTGACCAAACCGGAAGTCATTCGGGAAATCCACACGCAATACCTGGCGGCCGGCGCCGACATTTTGGAAACCTGCACCTTCAACGCCAACAGCATTTCCATGGCCGACTACGGCATGGAAGCGCTGGTGTGGGAGATCAACTTCGAGGGGGCGAAGCTGGCGCGGGCGGCGGCGGATGCGTACTCGACGCCTTCGATGCCGCGTTTTGTCGCTGGCGTGCTGGGGCCGACCTCGCGCACCGCCACCCTGTCGCCGGACGTCAACGATCCAGGTTTTCGCAACGTCACTTTCGACGCGCTCGTCACCACTTACTACGAAGCCACCGATGGACTGGTCAAGGGCGGCGCCGACCTGATCCTGATCGAAACCGTGTTCGACACCCTCAACGCCAAGGCGGCGGTGTTCGCGATCAAGAAATACTTCGCCGACACAGGTGAATCACGGCCGATCATGATCTCTGGCACCATCACCGACGCTTCTGGCCGCACCCTGTCCGGGCAGACCGTGGAAGCGTTCTGGAACTCGCTGCGCCATGCCGATTGCTTCTCCTTCGGCTTCAACTGCGCGCTGGGCGCCAAGGAGCTGCGCCAACATATCGACGACCTGGCGCACAAGGCCGATTGCCTCACTTCCGCCCACCCCAATGCCGGCCTGCCCAATGCCTTCGGCGGCTATGACGAAACACCGGAACAAATGGCGAAACAGATCGGCGAATGGGCGCGTTCCGGCCTGCTCAACATTGTCGGCGGCTGCTGCGGCACCACACCCGAGCACATCAAGGCCATCGCCGACGCGGTGGCTGGCTGCACCCCCCGAGTGCCGCCCGAGATCGCACCGTCCTTGCGTCTCTCCGGCCTGGAGCCGTTCAACGTCGGCCCGGACTCGCTGTTCGTCAACGTCGGCGAGCGCACCAATGTCACCGGCTCGGCCAAGTTCAAACGCCTGGTCATCGACGGTAATTACGACGAGGCGCTCACCATCGCCCTGCAACAGGTGGAAGCCGGCGCCCAGATCATCGACATCAACATGGACGAAGGCATGTTGGACGGCGAAGCGGCGATGGTGCGCTTCCTCAACCTGATCGCCGGCGAGCCGGATATCGCCCGCGTGCCGATCATGATCGACTCGTCGAAATGGAGCGTCATCGAAGCCGGCCTCAAGTGCGTGCAGGGCAAGCCGGTGATCAACTCGATTTCCATGAAGGAGGGCGAGGCCGAGTTCCTGCAACGCGCCCGCCTGGCGCGGCGTTACGGCGCGGCGGTGATCGTCATGGCGTTCGACGAGGCGGGACAGGCCGACACCTACACGCGCAAGGTGGACATCTGCGCCCGCGCCTACCAGCTGCTCACGGAACAGGTGGGCTTCCCGGCGGAAGACATCATCTTCGACCCCAACATCTTCGCCATCGCCACCGGCATCGAGGAGCACGTCAACTACGCCGTCGATTTCATCGAGGCGACGCGCTGGATCCGCCAGAACCTGCCCCATGCCCACGTCTCCGGCGGCGTCTCCAACGTCAGCTTCAGCTTCCGCGGCAATGAGCCCGTGCGCGAGTCCATCAACACCGTGTTCCTCTACCACGCCATCCGGGCCGGCATGGACATGGGCATCGTCAACGCCGGCCAGTTGGGCGTCTACGACCAAATCCCGGCCGATCTGCGAAATCTGGTGGAGGACGTGGTGCTCAACCGCCGTCCCGACGCCGCCGACCGCCTGGTCAGCTTCGCCGAAACCGTCAAGGGCAAGGTCAAGGATGCCGTGGAAGACCAGGCCTGGCGGAGCGAGCCGGTGGCGGCGCGGCTCACCCACGCGCTGGTCAAGGGCATCACCCAATACATCGTCGAAGACACCGAGGCAGCGCGCCTGCAGTTCGGCCACCCGGTGAAAGTCATCGAAGGCCCGCTGATGGACGGCATGAACGTGGTCGGCGACCTGTTCGGCGCCGGCAAGATGTTCCTGCCGCAGGTGGTGAAATCCGCCCGCGTGATGAAGCAGGCGGTGGCGCATTTGCTGCCGTTCATCGAAGCCAGCCGGTTGGAAAACCCGTCCGAAGGTTCACGCGCCAAAGGCAAGATCCTGATGGCGACGGTGAAGGGCGACGTGCACGACATCGGCAAGAACATCGTCGGCGTGGTGCTGGGCTGCAACAACTACGAAGTCATCGACCTCGGCGTCATGTGCCCGGCCGACAAAATACTCACCACCGCGCGGGAACAGAACGTCGACATCATCGGCCTGTCCGGGCTGATTACGCCCTCGCTGGAAGAGATGAGCCACGTTGCCCGCGAAATGCAGCGACTCGGCATGAAGCAGCCGCTGCTGATCGGCGGCGCCACCACCAGCCTGGCTCATACGGCGGTGAAGATCGCGCCGCATTACGACGGCACCACGATCTACGTGAAAGACGCCTCGCGCGCCGTCGGCGTCTGCTCCAACCTGCTATCGGAAGACCTGAGCGCCGCTTATGTGGCCAAGATCAAGGCCGATTACATCGAGGTACGCGAACGCCATCTGGCGCAACGCGGTGAGAGCAAGCGGGTAACGCTGGCGGAAGCGCGGGCGAACAAGTTCAGGACGGATTGGGCGAGCCCCCCCCCGCCCATGCCCAAGCAACTCGGCACCCAGGTGTTCCACCATTACCCCCTCGCCGAACTCGCCGAAATCATCGACTGGACGCCCTTCTTCCAGTCCTGGGAACTGCATGGCCGCTACCCGAAAATTCTGGATGATGCCGTGGTGGGCGAGGAAGCGCGCAAGCTGTTTCATGATGCCCGGGCCATGCTGAAGCAGATGGTCGCGGAGAACTGGATCGAAGCCCGCGCGGTGATCGGCCTGTTCCCCGCCAACACGGTGAACGACGACGACATCGAGATCTACTCCCCTCTCCGTCATTCCCGCGAAAGCGGGAATGACGGAGAGGGGCTGATGGCCTGGCACAACCTGCGCCAGCAGATGGCCAAGCCGGCCGGCCAGCCGAACTGGTGCCTGGCCGATTTCATCGCGCCCAAGGATAGCGGAGTGCAGGACTGGATCGGCGCCTTCGTGGTCACCGCCGGCATCAATGAGGACGCTCGGACCAAGGCTTTCACGGCCCAGCACGATGACTACAACGCCATCCTGTTCAAGTCACTGTGCGACCGCCTCGCCGAAGCCTGCGCCGAACACCTGCACCGGCGCGTGCGCACTCAATTCTGGGGCTACGCGACGGATGAAGCCCTCACCCCCGTGCAACTCGCCAACGAAGAATATCGCGGCATCCGCCCCGCCCCGGGCTACCCGGCTTGTCCGGAGCATAGCGAGAAAGGCGCGCTGTTCCAGTTGCTCGACGCCACCGCGAGCATCGGCGTCAGCCTCACCGAAAACTACGCCATGACCCCCGCCGCCTCGGTTTCCGGCTTCTACTTCAGCCACCCCGACGCGCGTTATTTCGCGGTCGCCAAAATCGACCGCGACCAGGTCGAGGATTACGCTCGCCGTAAGGGCTGGAGCCTGGCCGAAGCGGAACGCTGGCTGGCGCCGAATCTGGGCTATTCGACGTAGCAATTCCACGCGGCAGAAATGCCGCGCCGGCATGAGCCAATCAACTATCCTTCAGCCGAGCATCCAGTCATGTAACCCAGGAGTCATCCCCATGGAAAAAAACCCCATTCGCCTCATCCTCGTGACCCTACTACTCAGCCTGGTGGCGCCATTGTCCGCCGGGGCCGCCACTTCGGCGGAAGTCGCGATTCAAGTCCGGGAACAGTGGGCAACAGTCAGGAGCAGTTATGTGGCCTCCGTCAAACCCTATGCCACCAATCCCCTGGTGCCCCAATACACCCTCGCCCTGGACAAGGCCGGCAAGTCTTTGGAGAAATTCCTCCAACTCAAGTTGTCTTCTCCCCCTGCCACACCAGCCACCCTGACCCCGGCAGTAGACCAACTCGCCAAGGATCTTGTTGCCCTGCGCCTGCTCCAGGGCAAGGCCAGCGGCAACCTGGCCACCGCCTTGGGGGCTGCCCTCGCCCGACATAGCCAGGTCACCCAAACCGCCCTCAAGAACATGCGCTGATCTGAAGCCAGCCCCTCATTTTGGCCGCTGCTGATCACGATCATCCAGTGCCCCCTCCACGCCAGAGCCTGATCATGCGGTCTTGTATCTTCGCCCTTCTGGCCAGCTTGCTGTTGAGTCTCGCGGCACATGGGGAAAGCATCACCGGCGCGGCCACCGTCATCAACCTGCAAGGCGTGGTGGAATATCAACGTGCTCCGGGCGCCGCCTGGCAGCCCGCCAGCATCAATCAAAAGCTGCGGCCCGGGCAGAGCGTGCGCACCGGCCCGCACAGCCGCATGGCCCTGCTGCTCGACGACGATACCCAGGTACGCCTGAACGAAAAGACGGCGCTGGAAATTCAATCGGTCCAGGCCAAACCCCGCTCCGCCGGACAGACCAAATTTCGCCAACTCCTGGGCCGAGCCTGGGTACAGTCCAAGACCCCGCCCAAGGAGCTGGTCTGGCGAACACCGATCGCCGTCGCCGGCATCCGCGGCACCGATTGGGAAATGGAGGTGGCCGAGGATGGCCGCTCCCTGCTATCCGTGTTTAGCGGTGAAGTGGCGTTCTCCAACGACCTTGGCCAGGTCAGGGTTGGGGCCAACGAACAAGCCCAGGTTGAGCAGGGCAAGGCCCCGGTCAAGCGGGTGGTGCAGAACCTCAAGGAGCGGGTGCAGTGGGTCACGGCCTATCAGGTGGACCCGTTACGCCATGTCACCCTGGACGGCGACACCCTCCCCTCCCTGCGCCAACGTCTGAGCGAGATGACGGCGACCAACCCGGCCGCTCGGGTGCAACGGGGCCGCATTCTGGCCGACCTTGGCCGCTGGCGCGAAGCGGAAAAGGAATTCATCGCCGCCCACCAGGCCCAAGCCGACGACGCCGGGGCACTGCTGGGCCTGGCCTACATTGCCTTGCATCACAACGATGCCAACGCCGCGGCCGCTTGGCTGCAACGTCCTCAGGCGCTGAAAACATCCGAAGCCTGGGTCTACGCCGATATCGGGCGCATGTTGCTGGAGCAGGATTTCAGCAGCGCCTTGGCGGCGTTAACGCAAATCACACAGCGGTCTGACCTGAACCAGCCCGCACCCTGGTTACTGCTATCCGACCTGGCCGCCTATGAGGGAAGGACGCAAGCGGCTCTGGAGCAAATCCAGCAAGGCCTGCAACGCTTCCCGGACGCCTCCAGGCTTTATGCCCAGCAGGCCCGCCTGCTTTTGTTGGCGGACCGCGCCGCCGAGGCCGCCGCAGTTGCGGAACAGGCGATTGGCGTTGACCTGGCATCGTATGACGGCTGGCTGGTCCGGGCCGACATCGCCCGCCGCGAAGGTGACGCCGCGACGGCCTACTCCGCCTACGATCTGGCCATCAGCCTCAAACCAGACGACGACCGGGCCTGGTATGGACGCGGTGCCGCCTATGGCGAACGGGAATACATTCGCCAGGCTCGTGCCGATCTGACCCGGGCACTGGCCCTGAACCCGGCGGGCATTGGCTACCAGGGCGAATTGGGCACATTGGAAACGCTGGCCAACGAATTCCCCGCTGCCGAATCCGCTTACCGCGCGGCCCTGGCCGCCAATCCGGCGGATTTTGTCGCCCTGACCGGACTGGGCGTGCTCGAACTCAAGCGTGGCCACCCCCGACAGGCGTTGGAGGCCTTCCTCAAGGCCGGCGTCATGGAACCCCGCTACGCCCGGGTGCATGTCTATAGCGCCGTGGCCTATTACCCGATGGGCGAGATCAAGCAGGCGCAGGATGAATTGGCCCGCGCGGGCGAACTGGATGACAAGGACCCGCTGCCCCACTTCATGGCCGCGATGATCCGCACTGATCTGTTTCGCCCCGCCACTGCGGTCGACTCCGCGCGTCAGGCGATGCGCCGTCTGCCCTACCTCAAGTCGCTCAATCAACTGGCCAACGACCAGCAGGGCAGTGCCAATCTGGGCCAGGCCTTCGCCTTCATGGGCATGGAGGAGTGGGCGCGCGGCTATGCGCAAGAGTCCTTCAACCCGCTCTGGGCCGGCAGCCATCTGTTCCTCGCCGACCGCTACAACGGCCTGTTCAGCAAGAACTCCGAACTGTTTCAAGGGCTGATTTCCGATCCCACCGTATTCGGCGCCAGCAATCGTTTCAAGAGCCTGATTCAAGCGCCGGCCGACAACCTCAACCTGGGTTTGCGCTACACCCGCTCCGACAGCCTGGACGGCTTCAGCCCGCAAGTGGAGTACAGCGGCTACCGGGCGGAGCCGACGCCGCTGGCCTGGTACTTGGGCTATGAAAACGTCAACTGGGATCTGCTAGATCGGCCCTATGACCTGAATGTGTTCACCGCCGCCTTCGGCATCAAACCCAGCCATGACCAGGGCATCTTCGTGTTCGCCGATGGCAGCCGCCAGGACAGCCAGCCGGTCGGCTCCTTGCCTGGATTCGGCGGCTACGACGTGGACGACCGCCTGGACACCCGCCGCCTGGACGTCGGCTTCAATCACAAGTTCTCACCACTTTCCCAGCTCTGGCTCAAGGCCGGCTATTTCTCATCCGCTGAAAAGACTTATGGCAGCCTCGGCAGCGACCCGCTCACTTCCAAGGTGGACGTCGCCCTGCCTGAGTTCGCCTTCCGCCATAGCTTTGCAACCCCAGGCGGCCATCAGATCAGTTGGGGCAGCGACTACGGCCGGCGTACAACCAACAGTCGTTTGCAGACGGATCTTTTCGCCGCATTCGGCACGCCGGACTTCTGGATTCAACATAACGACAGCGATATCCGCGAACGCTCCTGGGATAGCTATGTCTCGGAGGTTTATCGGCTCAACCCGCGTTGGCTGCTGCAGGGAGACCTGGCGTACCAGCGGCATGATCGCCAGGCCGATAACGTGGTCACCGAGTACATCCTGGACACCCCGGGAACGCCCGTCGCCAGCGTGGAAAACAAGGACACCCGGCGGATCAGCCCCCGCCTCGGCCTGGTCTTCAGCCCGAATGCGCAAGCCCGCATCCGCTTCGCCTGGCAGAACTGGGTCAGACCAAGCGCCTTCAGCAGCCTCGGCCCGGTGGCCACCGCCGGCATTCCCCTGGATGACCGCCTGGTCAGCCGTGGCGGCGAACTCAACCGCGCCCGCCTGCAAGGCGAGTGGGAAACCACCCCCAACACCTTCTTCACCGGCTATCTGGACTACAAGGACATCGACAACAAGCGCTTCAGCATCCGCCCCTTCGCCGTCAGCGAGCTGGAAAGCCTGGGCAAGCTGCGTCCGCGTGACTATGGCCAACTGATGCGGGACGATCTGTACGAGTTCGTGGACACCCCTGACTACGCCGGCGGCACCATCCGAAACGCGGGTTTTGCCGTCAACCACATGCTGAGCAAGGAATGGGCGGTGATCGCGCGCTATGCCTATACCGATTCCCGCAATGCCACCGATTCCAGCCTCGACATCCCCTATCTGCCGCGCCATACGGTCGCCGTCGGCGCCACCTGGGTGCAGCCGAACGGCTGGTACACCGCCGGGCTCTTGACTCACCGCAGTCGCCGTTACTCGGATGAGGCCAACACCTCGCCACTGGACGCCGGCCTCAGTGGCGATCTGGACATTTTCCGGGAATCCCGCGACAAACACTGGCTGCTGCGTTTTTCCGCCAACGACTTGTTCGACCAGAATCGCGACACCCAATACACGGCGGAGCTGAATTACCGGTTTTGAAGACCAGAAGCTCGCACGACGATTCAGGTTTGAGTGCTACCCGCCATCAGGGCGTCGGTGCCGCCTCTCTCGCCTGCCGTTTCAGCTTGGTAATGACCGGCTCGCCCCAGGTGCCGGTCACGCTGTATTCGAACCTGGCGGCCTGGCCGATGGGATCCTTCAGCACCTTGCTGGCGATCAGGGCGCCGAGGGCGACCACCGGGCCACCGACAATGGCCCCCGCTACCGCCAGAGTGTCTTCCAGGCGCGGCTGGATGTTGACGCGCAGGTTCTGCGACTCGCCGACCAGATTGACCACGCCGCTCATGCTTACCTTGGCGGCGGGACCGTTCATTTTCAGATCCCGGGTATAGGCGGAACCCCGTTCCAGGTGGACGTCGCCGGCGATTTCATCGAAGGCGAAGCCGTCCGAGAAGACATCGCGGAAGTCCAGGGTGATGCGCCGCGGCAGGGCTTGCAGACTGAGGATGCCGAGTAGTTTGGCCACCCCCGGCTCCACCTTGAGAAACTGGCCCCTTTTCACCGCGACATCGAGGTCACCAGCCACGCTAGCCAGCGCGAAGCCTTCCACACCACCGGGCCAGCTCAGGGTGCCGCCGATCCTGGTTTCGCCGCCTTTGATGCTGCCAGGGTAGCCCGCTCGGGCAAGCAGTTTGCCAAGATTGCCTGATTCCAGGCTGAGATTCAGCCGGGTAGGCCGGCGCGGGTGGTTGGAAACCAGGCCCTTGCCTTCCAGGTGGCCTTCCGGCAGGGCGAGCGAGAGATGATCGAGGGCATAGCCGTTTTTCTCCGGCGACAGGCGTAGATGCAATTCCCCCAGATCGCGGCCCATCCAGGTGAAGTTCTGGGCGTTGAGCTCAAGCGCAGCCAGCGCCTGGGCCGCGTTCCCGGTTGCCTCGCCGGGCAAGGTTTCGGCGGCCGGATCGGGGATCACCAGGCGTTTGAAATTAGCGATCACGCGAGTGCCTTTGGGTTCCGGCAAAGTGAGCACGTCGCCGTCCAGTTCGCGCCCGGCCAACGCCACTTTCCAGCCGCGCCCGACCGGCCGAGCGCTGACATGGGTATCGTGGAGCACCCGTCCGGCTGCCTTCAATTCGTGCAGGTTGAGGCTGATTTCGCGCAAGGCGGGGCCGTTCGTCGTGGCTTCAGTTAAATCAATCGCGCGCCAGGCATCCAGGTCCAGAGCGTGCAACGCACCACTAATGCTGATGCCCGCTTCCTTGGGCACCGGCGCCTCTCCCTGGGTTAGCGGTGCCCCCGGCTCGGAAAACGCGTGAAGCGAAGTTGCGAGCTTGCGGCCAAACTCACCCATGCGGCCCGGCGGAAGACTTGAGAGGCGCAACGTGATCCGTGCCGGGCCAGCGAGAGGAAGGTCCGCGCGCGCGGAAAGCAGATTGCCATAACGCACCTTGACCACGCTGTCGTGCAGATCGCCGGGGACCCGGTTAATGGTCAGGGGCACGGTTTCCGCTGCGGTTTTCCGGAAGGGCGAAGGCAAGTCCAGCGCCAGGCCGACCAGGTCCGAGGTGATCTGAATTTCGTTTTTCCGCCTGGCCAGGCGTACCTCGGCCTGCCAGTTGCCAGCACCGCTGATTCGCCGCGCCAGGACGGCGGGCAAGTGCGGCTTGAGCGTCGCTGCCGCGACACCGCCGGAAAGACGCGCATGCACCTGGCCGCCGCTCTGGCTCTCGAAGGAAAGGGTGGCAGGCAGGCCCAGCACCCGCGCCTGGAGGTTGCGCGCTTGCACGGCGGTCTCGGTAAAGCTGAAGCGGCCGCTGGTCTGTTCCAGGTCGGGAAGATCGCCGCCAAGGGTGAGGTGGTTGCCATCCAGGTTGAACACGCCGCTCAAGCTGCTGTCGTCCAGGTGTCGCAGTGGCAGGCGCAGGTTCAGAGCCAGTTCGCCGTTGCCGCTGGCCTGGATTTTTTCGGTAAAACCCCCCGTATGTTCATTCACTGGCGATTGCCGGATGAAATCCAGAAAATCCTGAGTACGCCCGCTGGCGCGGCCGTCGATCAGCAGGATTTCCTCCGCGCCGGAGTTCAGGTCGGCGATATGGGCACGTACCGGCCCCAGGCGGGCATTGTGAATGTGGCCGCTATCGGCATCGAGGGTCATGGCCTTGCCGTGAAACAGCAACATGCCGTTGACGCCGTCGATGCGCGGCCAGCCGTCGGCATAGTCGAGCACGCCCTCCACCATCTTCGCCGCGACCTTGAACTCGCCACCGCCACGGTCGAACGGGAAGCGCGCCAGATCACCCTTGAGCACTAGGCGGGTGTCGTCGGAATGGCCGCCGATGACCGCGCGCTTCACCCATTCATAGGCCGTGTTTCCAGCCGCATACGGCAGATAGCGATAGACCGCCGTCGCCTCGCCGTGGCTAAGGTGGGCGCGGATATCCACGCGCGGGCTGGCCTTGGCGGGCAGGTCTATCGTGCCTGTTGCCGTGCCGGCCAGATCGTTGCTGTGGAAACTCGCCTCCTCCAGCGCCAGATGCGTGAACTGGTCAACGATCTTCCAAGTGGCGCGCGCATCGAGTTGTTTGAATTCGAGCGGGTGGCGGAACACACGATCGATGTTCAGCACTAGATCGCGCCCGCTGAGTTCCGCGCTGCCGCCGGTCTGATCAGCCTCGATATGGGCGGACAGGCCCACGATGCCAGGCAGGCTCGCATAGGCGTTCACGCCGGCGCCGCGCACGCGCAGCTTGAAGCCATAGTCGCGCGTGCCGCCCCAATGGCCCGAGGCCGTTTCCACCAGGCCACGCGGGTTGAGCGCGGCAATCAGGTCATGGCCGCGGCGTGGCAGCGGCACGGCGCCAGTCAGCGCGGTCAGCGCCTCCAGGCGCAGATTGCTGGCGCTGGCCGACACCGCCTTGAAGCCGCCGCGGCCATCCGGGGTCAGGCTGACCCGTACCGAAGCCGGCTCCGAGGGTGTATCGGTGGCCAAACCGCCGGCCACGGCAAAGCGCAGGTGCTCCACGAAGAAGGTATGGGAAGCCACCCGGCCCTGACGATCGAATTCGCGCGCCCAGCCAACCCGCCCGGCGAGCGACTGGAATGCCAGGTCGGGGAGGGTTTCCGCGCCGGAGACGTTGATCGCCACGCCTTCGAGCCGGGTATCGCCGGTCAGTGCGCGCACCTGTCCCTTATCCAGGTCCAGCCAGAAGCGCAGGGAACCGGTGCCGCGCCGCACCGCCTCCTGCGCCCAGGGCACCCACTGGCTCCAGGTGTCGAAACGGGCGGCATCGACGCGCGCATAGAGTTGCCCGGACCAGGTATCGAATTGCCGTAACGAGTGGCCTTTCAGATCGCCGCGTAGTTCCAGGCGACCGGCGGCCTTGGTCGGCAGAGCGACGCCGCCGAAACGGTGATGGCCGAAACGGTTGCGGATATAGATGCGTACCTTGTCGAAGCGCAGTTCCGGCGCGGCCAGTTGCTCGTCCAGCCAGGACACCGAGGCATCGCGCACGATGATGCGCGGCTGCTTGAGTAGCCAGTCCGGGAATGGGCTGGGCGCCGCCGGCAGGTTCACCGCGATGCCGGCCACATAGATCACCCCCGCCGGGTCGCGCCGGATCGCCAATCGCGGCTGCTCCAGGGTCAGGCTGGCGAGGTGCGGTTCCAGCAGCGCCAGGGACAGCCAGGAAATCACGGCATCCACTCTCGGCAGAGTGAGTGGCGCGCCGCTGTCGGCCGACACACGCAGATCGCGCAGCGTGAGGCGCGGATTGATCCCCGCCCAACCCGCCTCCAGGCCACCCAGTGTCACCGGCTTACCCAACGCGCGGGTGGCGGCGGCCGCAATACTCGGTTTGAAGCGGTCAACGTTGGGCATGACCCAGAACTTGAACCCCAACGCCACCGCGCAAACAACAATGACCGCCCCGCCCAGGGCGTAAACGCTGTAGTGGTAGAGGCGGCGGAGGAGGATATTCAGGCGTGGCGACATGGAACAAGCAAGGTACAAGGGGCAAGGGCAAGGGGCAAGGGGCGTACAGGTTTTCCTTGTACCTTGCCCCTGCCTCAAGGCGCCAGATTTGCCAGTTCGGCGGTGATTTCTTCCTGGCTCAGGTGTTCGAATTCGTCACGGCTGAACAAGGTGACCGCTCCGGCCAGCTCGCTCCAGGCAAAGCCGCTGTTCCAGGCCGCCGCGGCCCGGCTACCTTGTGGGGCGCGCGCCAGCACAAGCAGGCGGCCGGCGGCGTAAATCAGATTGTAGGGGGTGCCTTGATCGTGCAATTCATCGAGATGGTGCCAGGCTTCCTCCGCGTCGGTGAAGGTCCGGCAGGGCAACGGGTAGGCCATTACGCCGCCGTTGTGGACAAAAGCGGCATCTTGCACGGGTAACGGGGCCGCCCGCACAAAACTCTGGAAATGCAGATGGTTCACCGAAGCGTGGGCGCCATAGCTGTTGTAAGCCAGGCAGAAGCCCGGGATGGCGGCGCCCGCCCGTCCACACACCTCCCAGGCCCAGCCGTGCAGTTCCGGCGTCAGGTATTGCGGCAGTTCGCGCGCCGGTTCCGGCACCAGCAGCCCGTGTGCGTGCGCGAAGGGGAACTTGTTGTAGAGCAGGCGCGCCGCCTTGCTCGCCAGTTCACCTTCCCAGAACACCTCGCGAGCGAGAAAGGGTTGGTTGAAATGGAAGCCGGCCGGATCGAAGGGGCGCCGTAGGCAGTCGATCTTCACTTTGCTCATGCGTGGCGGGCGCAAGGCGCGGATCGGGTTGAACGACAACTCCCAGGGGCCGGCGCGGCGGCTTTGCGTGGATTGCAACTGGGCAAAACCAATCGCCAGCAACTTGAGGAAGACCAGCACATCATCATCCGGTTCGTCGAGCCGGCCGCCTCGGCGCAAAGCGCGGGTGATGGCCGCGGCCAGATCGGCGTGCCGCCGTGCCAGCGGCGCCGCCAGGCGCGCCCAGAGCGCGTCGTCGAAGGCCGCGTTGGCCAGCACCAGAATGTAGGCCCCGAGGCCGTGATGTTTCTCCAGCATCTCGACGAGGCCGTTGGCGAAAGCCTGTTCCAGGGCGGCAAGTGAGGTGAGTGGAGCGGACCGAGGGGTCATGGGAGAAAGCCGCGCTGTGACTGGTGCCCGGGACGGGAATCGAACCCGTATGGCCTAAGGCCGAAGGATTTTAAGCCCCCTATATATTCCATATTAATCAATAAGATATGGTAAATTTATTCATATTTGCCAACCGTCTGTCACCCTAGAGGAAAAATGGCGACGGTTCGGAAGCGCGGCGATTACCCGTGGCAGGCCATTGTAAAGCGGAAGGGTTTTAGCCCGACGTCCAAAACATTCCTGAATCGGAAAGATGTCGAAGCCTGGGCGACGGTCACGGAATCCGAGATGCTGCGCGGCGTCTTCATCCCTCGCGCTGAAGCGGAAAAGACCACGCTCAAGGAAGCGCTTGAGCGCTACCGAGACGAGGTCACTGCGCGGAAGAAAGGCAAATCCAGGGGTAACTACTCAGGTATTCATCGAAAACCCCAACAAGGCTTTCTTGAGGGTTTGCGGTTCCATGATCTCCGCCATGAGGCGACCAGCCGGCTATTTGAGCGAGGCGACTTCAGCATGATGGAAGTGGCCAGCATCACCGGCCACAAGACCCTGGTCATGCTCAAGCGCTACACGCACCTGAAGGCCGAGGACCTGGCGAGGAAACTGGGATGAGACATCCCGGATATGGATGGCTAGGCTTACGCTTTCGCCGCCATTCTGGAGAATCAACTGATGCCGTCGTGCTAGCCCGGATATTGCATGAATACTCGCGCGCCCTCACTGGTCCCTTGTCCGCACTGGAAAGTCTTGCTCAGTCGGGCGTATGAATAACTACGCCGCTCCTTCGCAAAATTCCCATTACAAACAATGGCCTGCGCGATCATCACGCGAATTCATGCAATATCCGGGCTAGCAGCCTGTCGGACTTTGGAATCGTCGGCTGCTTCTCGCTATCGACGACCAAAGTCCGACAGGCTCCTGGAACCGGCAAAGCAAGCAGCTTGAAGCGCCTTCTGGGACGCGATTTGGCAGCACGTCCGAAACGGCCCTCCTGGACTAAGACAAGGCTATCGAGGCTGGCACCCGCGCAAGGAAAAGCGAACTCGGGGCGATCGCAGCGCGACATGAGAGTGCCTCTCGCAGGTAACGGCCAGCTTGGAAAAGGGGCGCCACGTTGTCGGCACGCCCCAACAGGTCAAAGCTCATTTGTCGAACCTTGTTTCACCACATTCGCTAGATGTGTTGGTACGTTCGACATGGCCGGCAAGGCTATCCAAGGGGCCGGTCTTCTGACCGCTGCCCACACCGGGCTCTGAATTGTCAGCGCCAGTTGCCTGGCGAGTTCCCGCATGCCGGTGTAGCCCTCGTAGCCGAATTCACGTTCCTGGTTGATGTCGAGGAAGGGGATGCGCGCCTTCAGCGCGGTGTACATGTTGCGGCCGCCGGCGATGAGAATGTCGGCCCGGTATTCCTTGACCACCCCGAGCAGCGCTTTCGGGCTGCCGTCGGTGATCATCTTGGCCTTCTCGCCCATGATTTCGCGGATGCGCGCCTTATCTTCCTCGGTCGACTTGTTGGTGCCGGTGGCGACCACGTCCATGCCCAGGTCCTGAAGCGCGGAAACGATGGACCAGGATTTGACGCCGCCGGTGTAGAGCAGCACGCGGCAGCCAGCGAGGCGCTCGCGCCAGGGTTCCAGTGCGGTGTCGATCTTCGCTTCTTCGCGCGCGATCAAAGCTTCAGTGCGTTGACTGAGTGATGCATCGCCGATCAGGCGGGCGAATTCGCGCAAGGCTTGTGAGGTGTCGGTGACGCCGTAGAAGCTGCCTTCGAAGTAGGGAACCCGGTACTGGCTCTCCAGTTTCCGCGCGACGTTGAGCAGGGCCTTGGCGCATACCACCATGCTCACTTCGGCGCGGTGCATGGTCTGCACCTCGCGGAAGCGAGCGTCGCCGGACAACGAACCGAGGATGCGCAGACCGAGTTCGTCGAACAGCGGCAATACATGCCAGAACTCGCCGGCGATGTTGTATTCGCCGATCAGGTTGACGTCGTGCACCGTGATGCCGGGACGTTGCGCTTCCGGCAACACCGGGTCGGGTTCGCGGGTGCCGATGACATACTTGAACATGGCCTCGCCGGCGATGCGGTTGCCCAGGTTCTTGGTGCCGTAAAAACCGGCGCAGTCCACCGGCACCACCGGCGTGCCCCAGCGTTCGGCGGCGGCCTTGCACACCGAGGCTACATCGTCGCCGGTCAGTGCCGGCACGCAGGTGTTGTAGACAAACACGGCGGCGGGGGCATGGCTGTCGATGGCCTGCTTGATCGCGTGGAACAGGCGCTTCTCGCCGCGCCCCATGATCACGTCTTGCTCGGTCAGGTCGGTGGTCATACCGATCTTGTACAGGGCCGGCCCAGATGAGCGGGTGCCACGGTTGTCCCAGGAGGAACCGGAGCAGGCGATCGGGCCATGCACGATGTGGGCGACATCGGCGATTGGCAGCAGGGCGATCTGGGCGCCGTCGAAGGCGCAGCCGCCGGCTGTGGCGCCGGGCTTGGGCCGGGCGCAGCCGGATTTCGATTTGGCGTTGTGGGCGCAGGCCGGTTCGTTGAGTAGTTCGGCAATTTGTTTGGCTTGCATGGCGCGGCTTCCGGTTGGCGGTAATGCAGACGTTGCAAGTGCTGTGCCAGCGGTAAGCGGTTGTTTTTATTGGGCGCTATGACCGCCTTGTCGCAAATCTGACGGACGGATGTCGTATCCGCGATGAACCGAGATTGTTCAATAGGCGGTAGGGTGCGCCGTGCGCACCGATTTACGAATAAGGGTGCGCACGGCGCACCCTACGAATCAAATCGCGAGTAGATGATTTCGATTGAAGCTGATGTTTGGCGTAGGGGCGTTCAGACCAAATAGGGGTTCCGCCGCCAGCCATACAACAGCGCGGTTTCCACGTCACCCAGGTAGCTGTAGCCAAATTCGATGTCCTGCAACACCGCGAAAGCCATCTCGCGCGGGGTCAGCCCGCCGGCGACCAGGTGGAAGTACCAAGCGCCGGGATATCCTGCGGCACGATCGAAGGCCTGCAATTGGCGGGCGGCGTCGAGACCGCGCAACGCGGTGTCCCAGTGGAACGGTTTGAGTTCGCGCGCATGCCGGGAAACCGGTGTCGCGGACAGCACCTCGTTGTTGTAGCGGTCGCGATGCTCACGCAGGGCGACGATCCAGTGCTCGCTGAAATGCGTACCCGACCGGCTGGCGGCCCACTCCCGCATGAAGCGGATGAGCGCTGGCACGCTACTGGTTGAGCTGTGCGGGCGGTCTGTCACCTGGAGAATGTCGGTGAGGCGGCGGAAATGGTAATAGGGCGCGCCCACCGCTTGTGCTGGCACACAGGCGGGTTTAGAGGGCTCGGTCAGTTCCTGTGCGTCGTTTGGGGGCGCGGCAAAATTCCACAGGCGGCGGTCGAGCACTTCCTGCATTTCTTCCACTTCCATTTGCAGGAACTGTGCCGGGGCGGCGCCGTAGGCAGCGACGAAGTAGTGGGTACGGCCGTTATGGCGGGTGGCGGTGAGGTCGGCATGGCGATTCATGAATTCACCCAAGTCGTCGCCGCATGCGGCCAGCTCCCGCGATACCCAGTCTTCCAGCTTGTCGGCCACCCGTTCACCGTCATCGCGGATAAGGCCGCCGCTGCGATACCAGCCGCCGCGGGTCAGCGCGAAACGGCATGGGCATTCCGGGATCAGACGGGCGGTGATGGCCAGCAGGCTGGCGTGGTGTGGGCGCGGCGTGCTGGCCTCGATCTCGGCGATCAGCCGTTGCACGGTGGATTCGTCGGGGACACAGCTATTCATGGCGATTCCTCTTGTTGCAAAAATTCTTCCAGGCGACCACGCACCAGCGCCTGCACATCCGCTTCCGGGTCATCCACCAGATCCGTGATGGCTTCCAGCGGCGCGCGGCGGGCCGCTTCCAGGCGCACCAGCCAGTCCGGATCAGTTAGCAGCACGGCGGCATCCTCCGGAAACAGACGCGAGGCGACGATGCGCCGCACCTCGGCTTCTGCGTCGGTGGCCATCCGTTTCAGCGCGAAGGCCGGCAGGCGGCGCGCCACCGCTTTGCGCACTTCCCGGTTGGGGTCATCCACCATGCGCGGCAGGCTGCCATGCGGCAGGCGTTCGGCGACATGCTGGCGGACCAGATAGTCCGGGTCGCTCATCATGCCGCCGAGTTGTTCCACCGGCAGGCGAGCGGCCACGGTGATGCGCACTTCACGATCCGGGTCGTGGCACAGCGCGGCGAGTTCGTCGGCGGGCAGGCGGATGGCCACGGCGCGCCGCACCACTTCATCGGGGTCATGCGCCAGCTCGGAGATGCGTTCCAGCGGCACATAGCGCACCGCGATCGCACGGCGTTCCCAGAAGGCATCACTCAGGCAGGCCCCGGCGTACTCGGGATTGCGCCGCAGGAAGCGGTCGATCTGGCGTCCGCTATGTGCGGCCAGACAAATATTGCCCGGCACGCAACGCGCCGCCGCCAGCACGGTGTCGCGGTGCGGGCAGGTGCTGCAATCGGGCGGCGCGGCTGCGGCTTCGACCAGATGCAGGTTGGGGCGGCGGCTTTGCTCAGGCATGCTTGCTCGCCGCATCGATACCAAGAAAATCGGGATCGACGTTCCCCGGATTCCACTGCGTTGCATCCGGGCTACCCGTCAGGTTCCGGTTTTGGGTTGAGGTCTGCATGGCTCCTGTTCCGTGCGGCCGGGGGAAATCACCCGGCGCGGTCCTGATTGTTTACAGCAACCGCCATGCCATCCCGGAATTACGATAAGCCGTTGATTTGTTTGGCGGTGAATGAACCGCGACGGAGAAGCCGACAAACCTGTGCCAGCGTTTGTCGCGATTACGACAAACGCATCAACCGATCAACGCCACCGCCTTGATCTGGGCATAGACGATCTGGCCGGGCACGAGGCCCAGGTCGTGCGCGGAACGCCGGGTCAGGCGCGCCACCAGCGCGACGCCGCCGACATTGATGCGCACCAGGGCCAGCGCCGGATGGGTGTCGTCGGCCAGCAGTTCGACCACGCCAGGCAGGATGTTCTGAATGCTGGTGCCGCTGTGCCGGGTGATTGCCAGGCTGACATCGCGCGCCAGGATGCGCACGCGGACGTGGTGGCCGATGGCATGGCCGCCATCGCGCACCCAGACGCCGGAGTCGGGATTGCCAGCAAACGTGACGCGCGCCAACTGCCATTGCGCATCGCGTTCCGCCACCACGGCATCCAGCACCACGCCGGCGTCCTCGCCGAGGTGAATCGGCAGGTCGAGCCGCGCCAGCGTTTCGGTCAATGGGCCGGACGCTACGGCGCGGCCATCGCGCATGACCACGATGTGATCGGCCAGACGGGCGACCTCGTCGGGCGCGTGGCTGACGTAGAGCACGGGTATCTCCAGTTCCTCATGCAGTCGTTCTAGATAGGGCAGGATTTCCTGCTTGCGGGCGAGATCGAGCGCGGCCAGCGGTTCGTCCATCAACAGCAGCCGAGGTTTGACCGCCAGCGCGCGGGCAATGCCGACACGCTGGCGTTCGCCGCCGGAGAGCTGGTCCGGCCGGCGTTCCAGGAGCGGGCCGATGCCGAGCAGTTCGATGACATGATCCAGCGCGGCGCGGCCCATCTTCGCAGCCGCGCGCTTCATGCCGTATTCCAGGTTGCCGCGCGCGCTCAGGTGCGGGAACAGGCTGGCTTCCTGGAACACGTAGCCGAGCGGGCGCCGGTGGGTCGGCAGGAAGCGGTCGGCGTCCTGCCAGACCTCGCCGGCAAGGTCGAGATAGCCGCCGGGCGCGCGTTCCAGCCCGGCGATGCAGCGCAGCAGCGTTGTCTTGCCGGAACCGGAATGGCCGAACAGGGCGGTGACGCCGCGACCGGGCAGGTCGAGATTTACATCGAGGGAAAAGCCAGGCCAGTCGAGTTTGAAATGGGCGTGGATCGTCATGGATACACCACCATGTAACGCCGGTTGAGGAAGTACACCGTCAACAGCAGCAGGAAGGAGGCCGTCAGCAGACCGCCGGCCAGGATATGGGCGCTGGCGTAATCCATCGCCTCCGCGTGGTCGTAGATGGCGATAGACAGTACCCGCGTTTCGCCGGGGATGTTGCCGCCCACCATCAGCACCACGCCGAACTCGCCCACCGTGTGGGCGAAGGTCAGCGTGATGGCGGTGAGGAAGCCTCGGCGCGACAGCGGCACGACGACGCTGAAGAAACGGTCCCACGGCCCGGCGCGCAGCGTGGCGGCGGCATCAAGCATGCGCGTGCCGACGGCGGCGAAGGCGTCCTTTAGCGGCTGCACCATGAACGGCAGGGAATACAGCGTCGAGGCCAGCACCAGGCCGGTGAAGGTGAAAGCCAGGTGGTGCAAACCCATGGATTCCAGCGTGCCGCCGATCGGCCCTTTAGGTCCCAGTGCCACCAGCATGTAGAAACCCAGCACCGTCGGCGGCAGCACCAGCGGCAGGGCCACCACCGCTTCCACCGCCACCGACCAGCGTCGGCGCGAGCGCGCCAGCCACCAGGCCAGCGGTGTGCCGATGAGGACGAGCACCAGCGTGGTGACGCCGGACAGGGCCAGGGTGGTGGTCAGCGCCTGCAGATCGCTTTCGGACATGGCCTGTTTCCCTTCATCAAGCGTTCATTTTGGCTCTGTTCGCGAATGCTGTGGTTAAGCATGGTCACCCATGGCCAAAGCCAGCCACTGTGGGGGTTTCAGGACGTCAGCCGATTTACGGTCCAGCGTCCGGAACCATCCCAGGTAGTTTTCGAGATAGCGTGTGGCCACGCCGTTGAACTTCCGGACCCAGGTTTTGAGCCGGCTATGGTACGCATTCACGTTCTGGATATGCCAGGCGCCGTCCACA
>Ga0210033_1000034_pt1 | contig 96490 bp, 97 predicted proteins | sample CryGeymeta201501_FD_185465 | JGI IMG/M metagenome (GOLD analysis project Ga0210033, IMG submission 185465) | Groundwater microbial communities from Crystal Geyser aquifers in Utah, USA - Crystal Geyser metaG 2015-01 (SPAdes) (version 2) | ecosystem: Environmental > Aquatic > Deep subsurface >... | reverse complement strand
TGAAGCGCCTCAAGGAGCTTGGCTACGAGCTGCTCTCAGCGGCGCCCAGCCGCGGCGCGCACGACAGCCTCGTGATCTTCGTGCACCCGCGCAGCTGCGGAGGCGTGCTCATCGAGCTCGCTCAGCGCGGAGCGCCGCATGTCTGAGCGCGTGCAAGCCACCGGCCCGCACACCTCCCTCGCCGACCGCAAGCGCCGCGCTGGGCAGCGCGTGCTCATCGGCTTCGCCGGCCCCGCCGTGGACGACGACCTCCGCCGCCTCGTGCGCGAGCTGCAGCCCGCCGGCTTCGTGCTGTTTCGCCGCAACGTCGTCGAGCCGCGCCAGGTCCACGAGCTCAACCGCGAGCTCGCGTCGCTCCTGTCCCCCGACGCCCCCGCGCTCATCGCCGTCGACCAAGAGGGCGGCCGCGTCCAGCGCGTCAAGGAGCCCGCCACCGTCTGGCCGCCGATGCGCGCCGTCGGCCACGCCAAGGTCAGCACGGCTGAGGTCTCCCGCGCCATGGCACGCGAGCTGCGAGCGCTCGGGTTTAACCTGAACTTTGCGCCTGTCGCCGACGTGGACTCCAACCCCGCGAACCCCATCATCGGCGACCGCTCCTTCGGCGCGAGCGCGGCCGAGGTCTCGCAGCACGTCGTCGACTTTTTGAGGGCCCACCAGGCCGAGGGCGTCATCGCGTGCGCCAAGCACTTCCCAGGTCATGGCGACACCGACCAAGACTCGCACCTGAGCCTGCCGGTCGTCGAGCGCGAGGACGCCGACCTTCGCCACGTCGAGCTGCCCCCCTTCGCCGCCGCCGTGCGCGCGGGCGTCGGAACCGTCATGACCGCCCACGTCGTTTACCCCGCCTGGGACGAGGAGCTGCCCGCCACCATGTCGCAGCGCATCGTGCGCCGCTTGTTGCGCGACGAGCTCGGCTATAAGGGCGTGGTCTTCTCGGACGACATGGAGATGAAGGCCGTGCGCGGGCGCTACCCCGTCGGCTACCAAGTGCGCGAGGCCTCCGCGGCGACGGTGGACGTGTTCTTGTGCTGCGAGCGCGCCGATGTGCAGCTCGAGGTCTTCGAGCAGCTCGTGCTCGCCCAAGAAGAGGACGCCGCCCAAGAGCGCCTCGCGATCGACGCCGCCGCGCGCGTTCACGCCCTGCGCGAGCGCTTCTTGCTCGGGCGCTCGCCCGCACCGCCGCCCGAGATCGTGGGCTGCGCTGAGCACCGCGATCTGGCCGACCTCGTGCGCGATCGCGGGATGGCCTAGCCCATGTGGTTTGCCCTGCTCGCCCTCGCCACCCTCGCTCAAGAGCCGACCTGTGCGCCCCCCGACGACGCCCCCCCTGGCACGCTCTCCGTCGCTTGGGTCTCGCCGGTGCGCCGCCGCGTCGGCAGCCACCACTGGCTCAACGTGACGCCCACCACGGAGCTGCGCCGCTGGCTCGCGCAGCAGCCCGACCCCAACCTCGGCGATCTGCTGCACCACGTCGGGCAGCGCCGCACCACCAAAGAGCCCTCGCGGCGGTACAAGGTCACCATCTTCGAGGTGCCCGGCGAGGCGCTCTGCGCCAGCGAGCTCGAAGCGCCCTCCGCGACCTACCGCGCCCAGTGGAGCGCGCTCGCCCGCCGCGGCTTTTGCTTGCTGCCAGCGGAGCGCTTCGTCACCGAGGGACGGTAGCGCTCCTACACCATGAGCGTGGACTCGTCGTCCTGGTCCCAGTAGTCGTCGTCCGAGCTGACGGCCTCGAGCTCGTCCACCCACACCACGAGCGCCGTGACGTTGTCCGTGCTGCCCGCGGCCATGGCCGCCTGCACGAGCGCGTCGGCGCCCTGCTGCGGATCGCTCGTCGCGTTGAGGAGCGCGGCGATGGTGGGCGTGTCGAGCGTGCCCGACACCCCGTCCGAGCAGAGCAAGAGCTGATCGCCGACGTCCAAGGGCTCGGTGCCTGAGTCGCGGCCGCGCTCGATGCGAAGCCGGCTGTCGTCGCCCTGGCCACGCGACCCATACAAGAAGCTCTGCGCCAACGCGTCGCTTTGACCGACACTCTCCCGGCCATCGCGCCGCGCAAACTCGCCCTGGGTCTGGTCCAAGCTGAGCTGCCGCAGCACGCCGTCGCGCAGGTGGTAGATGCGCGAGTCGCCGACCTGCACCCAGCTCGCGCCGCCCGCTACGAGCCACACCGCGCTAAGCGTCGTGCCCATGGTGACCGGCCCCGCGTCCCGGGCCTTCCAGTACAAGCGCTGATGCGCGTCTTGGACGTAGCGCGCGAGCGCCTTTGCGGGGTCGCGCGGGACGCCGACCTGGTGCAGCTTGGCCAGCACGCGCACCGCCGTCTCGGACGCTACGTGGCCGTCATCGTGACCGCCCATGCCGTCGCACACGGCGACCACAGCGCCTGCACCGAGGCTCTCGCGGTCGACCACCTCACCGCCCCCCAAGAAGGAGACACGACCCTCTGCGCAGATGAGGAAGTTGTCCTCATTGCGATCGCGCCCGCCACGCTGAGCGCCAACGCCTTGGGTACAAGTGACGCCGATCCGAGTCTTCATTCCCGCACTCTACCATAGCGGCCCGCGCCGAGAGAGCGCCGGCGAGGTAAGCGGGGGCGATGTCGCAATCGCCCCCGAAGAGCCTCATCTTCCGACGAGAACGACCTCATACACCGCGAGGCCCGCGACGATGCGATCGCCCGGCGCGATGCGGAAGGTTGCGCCGTCCTCGGGGGCGGTCTGGTAGCGAGCGCCACCGCCCGCCCGCACGAAGAACGGGCGATTTCCAGCCGGCGTCTGGTACGAGGCCAAGAAGTCGGACACAGCGATCGTCTCGCCATCGAAGTGGAAGGTCGCTTCGAGGGGCCCAAAGCTCATGCGACGGTCCTGCCCCTTTGGCAAGCCCCGCGTGAACAGCGGCGCCACGAGCTCATCCTCGGCGTCTACCGCCAACAGGCGTGCGCGCGGATCCGGCAGACCGCTGTCCTGCACGACGCCCATGCGCACCGCGAAGTCGGGCTCGCCAACCTCGTCGCGACGAATGACCTCGATAACGCGCTGCTCAAGCGCTTCGTAGCGCGCGCCCTGCTCGGAGGGAGCCTCGTCGACCAACACTTCGAGCGCTGTCAGCACGTCGAGGTGGCTGCGGCGCCCACGAACGCGAACGCTGAAGTAGTCGACGGGCGAGAAGGTTTGATCGGTCTCGATGCGGTTCTCGGGGATGATGATGTCGGCCCCAGCGTGGTTGCCGCACGTGTACTCGCCGTTGATGGCCCAGCCCACGAGCACGAGGTGCACGGGGCGACCGAGCTCGAACTGGGCCTCGTCATCGTCGACCAGGGCGACCGCGCCCACAGCCGCGATGGGCGCGACAGGCTCATCGAATGTCGCTGGCGAAACGGACGCTGCGACCGCCTCGGGCGACGCCAACGGCTCCGGTACGGGCTCGGGCGCAGGCTCGGGCGCAGGCTCGGGCTCGACGTCTGCGGGGACCGCTGTGAGCGGGGAAGCGGGCTCGTCCTCGGCGACAACTTCGCCCAGCGAATCGTGTTCAAAGCCGGGGATATGGCCGCCAAACCACTCCTCTTCGGGGTCCTCGTCCACCACCTCGGGACGGCCGAGCGGAACCTCGGGATGAAAGCCCGGCAGCTCCGGCGGCGACAGCGGCGCCTCGGGCTCGAAGCCGGGGAGATCGGCGAGGCCCGCGAGCGACAGGTCATCCACCGACGCCTCCGCGTCCATGGCCGCGAGATCTTCGGGCTCAAAGCCGAGAGGCTCGGGAACCACCTCGGGCTCGCCTGAGAAGGACGCGAAGGGCGCGGGCTCAAAGGCGTCGTCCGGCGACGCCTGGGGCTCCGGCTCCACGACGAAGGGTGGCTTGGGCAGCGCGCCAGCGTCAGCCTCCATCGCCGCGCGCACCGCTGCGGGGATGCTGCTGCCGCCGTCAGCGAAGTCACTGAAGTCGTCCAGATCACCCGAGAAGGACATCATCGGCGAGCGAAGCGGCTCCACCGGCAACGGGGCGGGGCCCGCGCCGCGCTGACCGAGGCCGGCAGCGGCAGGCATGTCGTCCGCGAGGACCAGTCCACCAAAGGCGTCGTCCGCCGGATCGCCAAAGTCGGGGGCGTCCACCTCGGCGGCGAGCGCCTCGGGGTCAAAGGGTGCCTGGCGAGCCTCGGACAAGCCCGGAGCCGCGGCGGCCTCGATGACGCGGTCATCGTAGCGCGAGAACCCAGCGACAAAGAGCTGATTTCCGATGAGGATCTCGTCGTTGGGCACGAGCTCCACGCCATGCTCGCCCCTATCGGACCGCGTGGGGTAGAGCGGCAAGATCTGGCCCTTGCGGCGCACAAAGACGTAGCAACTACCGGCCTTACAAACGACGCTCGGGCGATCGCCGGTGAGGTCGAAGGCGGCGTGCTCGGACGAGACCATGATCGAGTCGGTGTAGAACTTGGCCTTGGGGATGTCACCGCTGCGCGCGCGAATCATGGCGCCATCGCCTACCGACGGCTTCCAATGGATGTTGTCGTTGCGCGGCTCGTCGGGCAGCACGATGCGGCTGTCACGCGAGCGACCCACCGTGTACTCCCGGCCCCAAACCAGGTAGCTCGACGACGCCGGGCGGCGAATCTCGCCCACGTAGGGCCAACCCTCAATGTCGACGCCGCGCAGATCGCGGTACTCGATGACCTCGTCGCCCACGCGGAGCGTGACGTCGCTGGTGACCGTGTGCGTGAGCCCTGGCAGCAGCGGCGCCCCGGAGAGCGTGACGTTGTCCGTGTGCGCGATGACTCGTGTTTCATCCTTGCGAATTTGGAAGGTGACCGACGGATCCAGGACCACGGTGCCAAGCTCGCCGCGGCGCCCCAGGTCGACGTCGTAGCCGAGCATAAAGGCGCCGAAGTGAACGCGCTGAAGCAGCGCGCCGCGCTCTTGCAGCGTGAAGATGCGCTCGGAGGGGGCGTCCGGGAGGATGGTCTTGGACCCCGACGAGAGCGCCTGGCTCTCGAGCGGCTGGAGCTCGTCGTCGATGAGCATGGGCGCCGCGATGAAGGGATCGTCAAAGTCTGCGGACGCGCGCGGGCGCGCTTCGTCCTCGACGACGGCCAAGACCATGTAGGCGACGGGATCACCATCGCGGGTCTGGAGCGTGAGCACCGAGGCGCCGCCTTGGTCGCTCGCGGTGACGGTGTAGCGATCCTGCAGGTCGGGGTTGATGACGTGAACAAAGCCACCCTGGCCGTCGTGCTGCAGGCGGTAAAGCGCCGCTTCGCGCAGCGCCGGATGCGTGAAGTTGTCGAGCCAGTGGTTGCCGAGGGTGAACAGGAGCTGGTCGCTGTAGAGGCGGCCGATCTCTTGGTAGCCCTCCCACACGCCAGGCAAGTTCATATGAATGCCGATCGACGCCTTGCTGCCGCGCACTGGGCCGGTGTAGCCGTTCGGGAGCAGGCCAGTGACGAACTCACCCGCTCGCAAGCCGAGCGAGCGACCGCCCATGTCGGCGGAGCCGTCACAGAGGATGCGCACGCCGAGCTGGCGGTTGGGGAAGGGCTGTAGCGTGCCAGTCCGAGCGCAGTAATCATGGAACAAGCGCAGGATCTCATTGCTCGCTCGCTGTGGCCACGGCTCACCCGAGGTGGCGATCGCGCGCGTGTAGTCCTCGAGCGAGAGCAGAAGCAGCACGTCGGTGAAGCCCACCCGCCCTTCGGAGCGCTCCGCTTCAATATGGGCGCCCAACCCCGTATTATCGGCGACACGCCACAAGAGCGAGGGATCGGCGATGATGTCGCCGGGCTCGGAGTGACGCCGCAAACGGAAGTTGTAGTACGAGTTTGACTCGTCGAGGGCGATGGCGGAGTCAACCCCTCCGGAGAGCCCTCGCGTCTGCTCGGACTGAAACAAGTTGGTGATCCACTCGGACATAGCCATGACGGCAGACTCCACGATTCGGACGGAATCGGCAGGGTACAACGCCGCTAGGGGGCGGCGCCACCGGAGAACGCGTGAGTCGCCTGGATCCGCGTCGTTCCCGTGTTACCGCCCGGTGCCCAAGGAGGTTCCCCGTGGCAGACGTCCAACCCTTTTGCGCTCTGCGCCCGCGCGATGACCTTGCGGGCGAAATTATCGCTCCGCCCTATGACGTGCTCACCCTCGCCGAGGCGCAGACCCTCGCACACAACCGGCGCAACTTCGTGCGCGTGACGCGAAGCGAGGTCGACCTGCCCGACGGCGCCGACGCACACAGCCAAGCGGCGTACGCCCAAGCGCGCCAGACGCTCGACGCCCTTCAGGCGGAGGGCTCGCTCGTCCGCGACGCCGACGCGACCTATTACTTCTACGGGCAGGTCATGGGGCAACATCGCCAGGTCGGCGTGCTCGCCGCCTGCTCGGTCGCCGAGTACGACGCCGGCCTCATCAAGAAGCACGAGCTCACGCGCCCCGACAAAGAGGACGATCGCACCCACCATATGGAGGTGCTCGACGCGCAAGTTGGGCTCGTCTTCCTCACCTACGGCGCCACCGCCCGCCTCGCCGAGCTCACCCAGCAGGTGACCGCCGCCGAGCCCGCGTGGCGCGTGATCACCGAGGACGGCGTCGAGCACGCGCTCTGGCCCGCGCCGCTCGCCCTCGTGCCCGCGCTGCGAGAGGCCTTCGCCGCGCTCCCCTGCACCTACATCGCCGACGGCCACCACCGCTCCGCCGCCGCCAGCCGCTTGCACGCGAAGCGCAAGGACGACGCCAGCGCGTACTTCTTGGCGGGGCTCTTCCCCGACGATCAGCTCCAGGTCCTCGCCTACAACCGCCTCGTGCACGACCTCAACGGCCACACCCCCGAGTCCTTCTTCGCCGCCGTGAGCGAGCGCTTCGAGGTGCTGCCCGCTGCAGCGCCGACTCCCGCGGAGCGCGGCTCGGTCACGATGTTCTTGAGCGGCGCGTGGCACCTGCTGCGCCCCCTGCCCGGCCTCGTCGACCAAGGCGACCCCACCGCGCGCTTGGACGTGTCCTGGCTGCAAGAGCTGCTGCTCCAGCCCATCCTCGGCGTCGACGATCCGCGCCGCTCCACGCGCATCAGCTTCGTCGGCGGCATCCGCGGCGCCAAGGCACTGGAGCAAGGCGTCGCCGACGGCGCTGCGGTCGCCTTCCACCTGTTCCCCACCGGCCTCGACCAGCTCTTCGAGGTGGCCGACGCGGGCGAGGTCATGCCCCCAAAGAGCACTTGGTTCGAGCCGAAGCTCCGCGAGGGCGTGGTGATTCGGCCCCTCTAAGCGGAGCGACTAGCCGTTGGCGCGCTCGAACTCGGCCATGAAGTCGACGAGCGCGCTCACGGCGGCGTCGGTCTGCGCGTTGTACAGGCTGGCGCGCAGGCCGCCCACGACGCGGTGGCCCTTGAGCCCGCTAAGCCCCGCGGCGGTGGCCTGCTTCACGAAGCGGGTGTCGAGCTCGGCGTCCCCCGTGGAGAAGGTGACGTTCATGATGGAGCGGGAGTCGAGGCGCGCCTTGCCCTGCCAGAAGGCCGAGCCGTCGATCGCGGCGTACACGCGGTCGGCCTGCGCGGAGTTGCGCGCACCAATGGCGCTAAGTCCGCCTTGATCCTGAATCCAGCGGCAGACCTGGTCGACGACGTAGATGCCGAAGGTGTTCGGCGTGTTGAACATGCTCGTCTGCTTCACCTGCACGCCGTAGCGGAGCATGGTGGGCAGGTCGGGATCGCAGTGCTCCAGCAGCTCGCGGCGGATCACGACGATGGCGAGGCCGCTCGGGCCGAGGTTCTTCTGGGCGCCGGCGTAGATGAGGTCGAAGGCGGCGCCGTCCACCGGGCGGCTGGCGATGTCCGACGACATGTCACAGATGCGCCAGACACCCGCCGGCACCTGTGGAATGTGGTGAAACTGCGTACCAGCGACGGTGTTGTTGGACGTGTAGTGCAGGTAGCGCGTGCCCGTGGGGAGCTCGCCCACGTCGCCCGGCTGCGGCACGTTCGGGTAGACCGGCGCGCTCGAATAACCCACGTCCACCGTGCCATAGCGGTGCGCCTCGCGCATCGCGCCCTCGGACCACACGCCGGTGTCCAAGTAGGTGGCGCGCCCGCCGCGCAGCAGGTTCATGGGGATCTGGTAGAACTGCGTCTGCGCCCCGCCCGGCAAGAAGAGGACCTCTTGATCGTCCGAGAGCGCTAGCAGCGACCGCAGCCCCTGCGTGGCGGAGGCGAGCACGTCCTCGAAGAGCGCCGAGCGGTGCGAGCACTCGCACAGCCCGAGCCCCGAGCCGTTGAGGTCCCAGAGGGCCTCTTGCGTAGCGCGCACGACGGGTTCGGGGAGGACAGCGGGGCCAGCGGAGAAGTTGTGAATGCGTGTCATGGCTGAGGACTATCCAGCCACGACACGCCGCGCGAGGGGCGCGCTATCGCGGGCGCACGCGCACGGAGAAGACCTCGGGGACCTGCCGAATCGCCCGGACAAGATCATCGGAAGGACAGCCGCGAACCTGGATATGCGCCGCAGCCGCCATCCCACCCGAGAAGAGCACGTTCTCCATCTCTTGCACGTTGTGGTCGGCCTCGCGAATCGCCGCGAGCACCCCCGCGAGCACGCCGACGCGATCGTAGTGGCGCACGACGATGAGGTGGTCCGCCCCGGAGCGCTTGGAGAGGTTCACGCTGTTGTGGACGACGCCCGTGCGCATCCACTCCTCCACGATGCGACAGGCCTCGTCCGCCACCGCCGACTCCGACTGCTCGGTGGACGCGCCGATGTGCGGCGTGCCGACCACGCGCGGGTGCTGGGCTAAAGCCGAGGTAAACGCCCCCTCACTCGCGCCGGGCTCGTCCGGGAAGACGTCGAGGCCCGCCCACAAGCCGCGCTCGTCGAGCGCCCGCAGGAGGGCCGCGGCGTCGACGATCTCCGCGCGCGAGGTGTTGATCACCACCGCCCCGGCGGGCAGCGCTTGGAGCACCGCTTCGCCGACCGAGCCACGCGTGTCCGGCGTGAGGGCGAGGTGCGCCGAGAGGATGTCGCAGCGACGCGCCACGTCTTCCGGGCTGTCGCAGCGGCGCACCCCCATCGCCGCCGCGCGCTCCGGGGTGAGCGAGCGCGACCACGCCACCACGGGCATGCCAAAGGCCGCAGCGCGGCGCGCCACCTCGGCGCCAATGCCACCGAGGCCGAGCAAGCCGAGGGTGCGCCCCTTGAGCCCACGCGCTTTGCCGAAGCGCGCTTTGTCCCAGTGTCCGCCACGCAGATCGAGCGCCGCCTCGGGGATCATGCGGTCGATCGCGAGCAGCAGCGCGAAGGTCAGCTCGGCGACGGCGTCGGCGTTCTTCCCGGGGCAGTTCGCGACGTGAATCGCGCGCCCGGCGGCGGCGGCGGTGTCGATGGTGTTCACGCCCGCTCCGGCGCGGATCACGAGCGCGAGCGCCTCGCTCGCCTCAAGCTGCGCGGCGCCAACCTTGGTGGAGCGCACGATGAGCACGTTGGGCTCCAGCGCTGCGATCCGCTCGGTGAGGGCCTCATCGCGGAGGGACGCCTCGACGATGACGTCGGCGCCGGTGGCTCGGAGGCGAGCGCTCGCGTGGGGGGGGAGCTTATCGGCGACGAGGATCCGCATGGGTGGCCCTGCTTCAGTGGTGGTACGGCCCCCCCTCAAGCCAGTCGAGCGAGCGGTAGAGCTGCTCGTAGAGTACCACCCGCGCCACCTCGTGGTTGAGCACCAGCGAGGAGAGCCGGATGACCCGCCAAGCTCGCTGACGCAGGATGGCGTCGTGCCCATAGGCGCCGCCGAGCGCGAAGGCGAGCGGCGTCGCGTCATCCCGGCAGCGCTCCACGAGCCGCGCGAAGGCCTCGGTGCTCAAGTCCTCACCGCGCTCATCCAGCGCGACCAGCCGCTCGTTCGGAGCGAGCCGGGCGATCAGCCGCTCGGACTCGGCGAGGCGCACAGCGTCGACGTCGCCGCGGAAGGTCTGCGCCTTGACGCTCTCCTCCACGACGCCGCCCCAGCGGCGCAGCCGCTTGTCGTAGTCGGTGACCGCCTCTTGGGCCCAACCACAGCGGCTCTTCCCGACCGTCAGGACGCGGAGCTTCACGCACCAGGCCAAGAAAAGACAGGCTCAGCGTCGTCCTTGAGAGGCTCCACCTCTGGCAAGGCCGGACGGGGCGCGTCGCGCCACAGGCCATCGAGGTCGTAAAAGCCGCGCATGGGCTCGTCAAAGACGTGCAGCACCGCGTCGCCGAAGTCCACGAGGACCCAGCGAGCAGCCTCACGGCCCTCGATCGCGCCTTCTTGAAGGCCGAGCTCCTGCTTTGCCTGCCGGCGGGCGTAGTCCGCGATGGCCTGCACGTGCCGACGATTGCTAGCCGTCACTAGCACGAAGTAGTCGGTGTAGGACACCAACCCCCTCATGTCGAGGATGACGACGTCCGTTCCCTTCTTCTGAATTGCCGACGTTGCAAGAAACGCGGCCAACCCTTCCGGTTCGATGAGTGCCTCCACGAGGGATCTTCCCTGACCCCATTCTGGCCGACACTCCGTACTCAGCCAAGCGCTTCCACGCCAGCCCGCGAATGAATGAGCGCCGAAGCGGGGAGCTGGCCCGAGCTACGAGTTGAGCTGCTGGTAGCCCGTCAGCACGAAGTACTGGACACCGTCAACGTCGAGAAGGCGCCCTTCTAGGTTGATGCGAGCGTCGGTGAGGCCTGCGTCCGCGATGGACTCCAGCACCTCATTCGCGATCACGCGCACCGCGTCGGGGCCCACCGAAAAAGGTGCAGCGACGCGCGAAGCCAGCGCGTCTTCCGTAGCGCTGAGCGTGCCAGCGAAGGACCACGGGGTGCCCTCGGCGATGACGCGCTGCGCCATCATGCCCGTGCTGTAGGAGCAGGAGCCGCCCACGAGCGCAGCCTTCTTGGCGCAGGAGGCGGGATCGCCTTGGGCGTGAACGGCTGCGGTCTCACCGCCGCCCGTACGCGCACCGTCACAAGCAAGACCAGCGATGGGGAGCGCCAAAAAGGAGCAAAGTGCAGCAGCGCGGATCATGTTCAGCCTCGGGGTAGGCCCTCAGTGTAGGAGGCGGTCTGGGCACCAGCAAGGCGGCTGGACAAACCGTGACCCTAGCTCACTCGATCTCGCCGCGAAGCGTCACAAGCGAGCGCCAGGTCGCGGCGATCAGCTCGGGGATGCCGTCGCCCGTGTGCGACGAGACGACGAAGACCGGCGCCCCGCTGACGGCCTCGAGGCGAGCGACGAGCGACGCGCGCTCGTCATCGTCGAGCAGGTCCGACTTGGTGAGCACCAGGATCTGCGGCCGCTCCAGCAGGTCCTCGTCATAAGCGACGAGCTCGTGGTTGAGCTTGTCCCAGCGCTCTTCGACGGTGTCGTCCCACTCTTCGGGAGCGAGCAGGTGCAGGTAGAGCGCGCACCGCTCGACGTGCTTGAGGAACTCGAGGCCGAGGCCGATGCCCTCGGAGGCGCCCTCGACCAGACCGGGCATGTCGGCGAAGACGAAGGATCGCCCGCCCCGGATAGACACGACGCCCAGGTGCGGCGTCAGCGTGGTGAACGGGTGCGCGCCGGGCTCGGAGCGCGAGGCGGTGACCGCGCCGATGAAGGTGGACTTGCCCGCGTTCGGGTAGCCGAGCAGCCCAACGTCCGCGATGAGCTTAAGCTCCAGGCGGAGCATGCGCTCCTCGCCCGGCAGGCCCGGCTGTGCGTAGCGAGGGGTGCGGTTGGTCGCGGTCTTAAACGCGACGTTTCCAGCGCCGCCCTTTCCGCCGATCATGACGTACCGAGCGCCCTCTTCATCCAGGTCGGCCAAGAGCTCGCCCGTCTCTTCGTCGTAGATCATGGTGCCGACAGGCACCGGCAGGAGCGTGTCCTCGCCGCGCGCGCCGAAGCAGTTCGTACCCTGCCCAGGGCGGCCATTGTCCGCCGCATACCGCTTGTTCATGCGGTAGTCGACGAGCGTGTTTCGGCCGGAGGTCGCCTCGAAGATGAGGTCTCCGCCGTCACCGCCACTGCCGCCGTCGGGACCGCCGCGGGGGACATACTTGGCACGATGGAAGGACACGCAGCCAGGACCACCGTTTCCGGAGGCAGCCACAATACAGATCTCGTCAACGAAGCGCATGCCGCGTCGCTAACCACCGCAGCGCCCCGACGCCCTACGGGTGCGTGCGGTGAAGGCGAAGCGGATCGACGGGGCGTCCCCCGAGGCGCGTGATGTAATGCAGGTGAGGTCCCGTCGACCGGCCTGTGTTGCCGCTCCGCGCCACCTCTTGGCCGCGCACCACCTGGTCGCCCTTCACGACCTCAACCTGCGACAGGTGGCAGTAGGCCGTGCGCACGCCGTTGCCGTGGTCGAGGATGACGTAGTTGCCGCTGGCGCTGTTCTCGGCGGCGGTGATGACGCGCCCCGCCTGCGCGGCGTGAACGGGGGTGCCGATGGGTACGGCGAGGTCAACGCCATTGTGGAGCTTGTGCGTCTTGAGCACCGGGTGCACGCGATCGCCGAAGGGCGAGGAGATCCTGGCGTGCAGGTCGAGCGGCCAGGCGAGGTCGAGCGCGGTGGCCAGCGCCATGACCCCGGAGACGAAGGTGTCCGCGAGCCGCGCTTCGTCGGCGCTAAAGAAGCGCCGGTGCCCCGCCAAGCGCTGGGGCTCGGCCACTCCGGCGGCCGTCGCGCGATCGACGGCGCGCTCCACCGCCTCGGCGCCGAGCACGACGAGCTCAAGCGCCTTCTCTAGATCGCCCTCGCCAGGGCCCGCGAGGACCTCCTCCAGCAGCGCCACCACGCGATCGCCTTCGGGCAGCGACGAATAGGGCGCGATCGCCGCTGAGACGTTGTCTGGCAGGCGCTCAGCGAAGACGCGCTGCACCGCGAGCCGCTCGCGCAGCGACAAGCGCGGCGGGCCTCCTGGCCCCCCCTGCTCCTCCGGCTGCACCGGCGTCTTCGACATGGACTCGGCGACCTCGACCGCCCAGTCGCCCACCTCGGCGGGCGCCCCGGTCTGGAAGTAGGACGTCAGCGACTCCTCGCGCGCCTCACCGCCGAACATGCGCTGGGCGCCCGCCGCCGCGAGGCCCCCGACCGGCGTGCGGGTCCACACGGGCAAGCACACGCTGATGACGAGCACGAGGTCGAGCCAGCCGTAGCGCGGCGTAGCGAGCTGCTGGGCCAGCACTGTGACCGTCTTGTTCACCACGCACCCCAAATCGGCAGTCCGTGGCGCGCGGCGGTGGCCGCGACAGCGAGCAGCGGCACCGCCAACCACCAGCCGTCGATCCGCCGGTTGTGGGTGCGCACCGCGCGCGCGACCGTCCACCAGCCGGTGAGCCCCAAGCGCCACGCCGCGAGGAGCGCGACCACCCGGCCGACGACGCCCGCTGCAGGGGCCCACACGGGCACGAGCGCGTCCTCGACCGCCATGCCGAGGACCCAGCACCCCGCGAGCGCGACGGGCAGCCAATACACGGGGCGCACGATCGCAGCGATGGACCACTCGCGCCGCCAGTCGCGCCACGAGCTGGCGGGCACCTGGGCCGCGACCCACAGCGTCCAGGTCGACCACAGCGCGAGCGCGACCTCGAGGCCGACCCCGAGCCACGCCGCGAACAAGGCCGACCCCTGCGGATCCACGCCGGGCAAGCCGAGCGCGATCACGCTATCGTAGACGAGATCATCGAGGCGATCCGCGACCAAGTGCACGCCCAGGACGACGATCGCGACCTGGCCAAGCCACCGCCAAGCGGGGCGCGACACACGCAGCCCGCGCTCACCGTGGTCCAACCACCTCAAGACCCACACATCGCCTCCGAGTCGCATCCTTTCGCGAAGGCTGACCAGCGCTGGCGTCGCGGGTTCGCAGCGTTTGTACAAAAAAAGAGGCGGCCCGAAATGGGCCGCCTCTCGTGGCGTCGCCGAGGCGAAGCTACTCGGCTTCGACGATCGTGACGATCTTGCGGCGGTTGCGCATGCCGAACTTCACGGTGCCGTCGGAGGTGGCGAACAGCGTGTAGTCACGGCCGGTGCCGACGTTCGGGCCCGCGTGGAAGTTCGAGCCGACCTGGCGAACCAAGATCGTGCCCGAGGTGACCACCTGGCCGTCGTAGCGCTTAACGCCGCGGTACTGCGGGTTGGAGTCGCGGCCGTTGCGGGTGCTGCCTTGTCCCTTTTTGTGAGCCATGGTGTCTTCCCCTTAAGCCTTGATGCCGGTGATCTGCACGGTGGTGTGCGAGTGACGGAAGCCACGACGAACGCGGCTGCGGCGGCGGCGGCGGTACTTGAACGAGATGACCTTAGGTCCGCGCTCGTCACCGAGCACCGTAGCGGTCACAGTGGCGCCAGCCACGGTGGGCGCGCCGACGGTGGTGCCGTCATCGGTCACGATGAGCAGGACCTTGTCGAAGGTGATGTCGTTGCCAGCTTCGGCACTGAGGCGATCGAGAACGATGGTCTCGCCCTCGGTGACGCGGTACTGCTTCCCGCAGGTCTCAATGATTGCGTACATATGACGCTCCTATTTTGGTACTGCCCGCGAGGTGGAGACGCCGATACGCCTCACTTTGCAACAAACCCGTGGCAAGCGTCCGCTTCCTAAGTCATCGCCTCGCGCTTCGCAAGGGCTGCTAGAGCGCTCGGCGGCCGAGGTGGACCCGAAGCGCGTCGAGGCGCAGGTGCACGTCGTCCGTGGTGAGATCGCGGAAGCGATCCGGCAGCATGCGCTTGGCGGAGCACTCGAACACCGCGAGCATCTCCATGAACTCGAGCATGCGCGTGTCGCGCGACGGGATGAAGTCGCGGGCGGCCTGGTTCATGTCGTCCTGCCCGATGGCGCTCGCCCCGCGCTCAGACGCCAAGTTGCTGGCGGCGAGCACCACAGCCTCCAGCTCCGCTGCGCTGTGCCCTTCGGTCTCTTCGACGACCGTGTCCCACACCACGCCGTCGTCGAAGGTGAAGCGGTTTCGGCGCGCCACAGCCGCGAGGATGCGCTCGCGCTCCTCGGGGGCCTCGGGAAAGAAGAAGGGGATCTTGAGGTCGAAGCGCCCGGGGCGCTTGAGGTCGGTGTCGAGCTTGTCGGGGCGGTTGGTCATCATGAGGATCACGACACGGCCCCGGTGGCTCGTGTCGCTCATGAACTCCTTCAGGCGCGCGATGACGCGGCTGCTGGTGCCACCGTCGTTCTCGCCCCCCGCCGAGAGGCTGCGATCCGCTTCGTCGAGGATGAGCAGCACGAAGCCGAGCGCCTCGACGAGGTCGAGGATCTTCTCCAGGTTGCCCTCGGTCGAACCGACCCACTTCTCGCGGAAGTTCTTGAACTTGAGGCAGGTCAGGCCCGACTCCCCGGCGAAGGCCTCCGCGACGAAGGTCTTGCCCGTACCCATGGGCCCTACGAAGATCATGCCCATCGGAACGGCACTTCGCCGGCCTTCGCGCACAGCCTGCGCGACGCGCAGCAGGTCCGCTTTCACGCCCTCCATGCCGCCTACGTGGCTAAAGTTGTGGTCCGGGGCGACGAACTCCACGAGCCCGTGACACTCGCGCTCGATGAGCGCCTTCTTGCGCGCCGCAACGGAGCGAAACGTGATGGCCTCCCCTCCTTGCTCGGACGCTCGAAACAGCGAGCGAAGCTGAATAAGCGTCAGGCCAGCCGTCGTCTGCGCGAAGGCCGCAGGGGTCAGCTCCATATGAACCCGCGCGAGGTCCTGCTCTTGCACGAGGCGGGCGCGCTCCGCTTCCGACGGGAAGGGCACGTGGATGGTGACGAGCTGTGGGCTCGCGACGACCTGCCGCGCGACCTCGCTCAGGTGCTCTGCGATGAGGATGACGATGTTGTCCGTGCCCAAGAAGGCCGGGTCGGTGGCCCAGCGCTGCATCGACACCAAGGCCGCGCGCTCGTCGGCGCCCATGAAGGACACGTCACCCGCCGCCGCGATCATCTCGAAGAAGTCCAGGATGACGCCCGAGGCCTGCGCGGGGTTGGTGATCAGCTCCTCCAGCAGGGGAATCGCGCCGCTCGGCTGCGTGGGCAGCACGGTGAGCGCCTCGCGCCGCTCCAGCAGACGCTGCGCGTCGAGGGTGCGCTGGAAGGCGGCGCGGTTGGCCGCGTCCGGGAAACACAAGCCCTGCGAGACGTTGTAGTAGACCGTCACGTCGCGCGTGCGACCCAAGAAGCCTTCGAGGAACTTGCGAATGGTGAGGTACTGCGTCTTGCCCTGCGCGTCGATCCAAGGGTGCGCGTCGCGCACGTTGCCGTGCAGCAGGAACAGGCTCGCTTCGCCCGAGACGTAGCGCTGGCGAAGCTCATCAGCCCAAGACGGCAGGTCGGTGTCGGCGCTCATCTACGCTCCTCGTGGGCGAGCGCAGCATCGGGCTGCCTCGCGAGCGCCCGACTATGCCCCGCAGCTCCCCGCGACACAAGCCCTCGCCCGCACAGCAGGCGACCAACACGCTGCGGGCTGCTAGGGCGCGCGCTGCGCGAAGAGCACCGCCGCCGCTGCGACCCGCACGCCGCTGTCCTCGTCAGTGAGGCGCTCCTGCACGATGGCGCGCAGCGGGGCAGGAAGTTGGCCGTGAAGCGAGCGCAGCGTGCGCTCGCGCACCGAGGACGCCTCGTCGGTCACGCCCGCCGTGAGCACCGCGAGCGCGGCGCCCTTGGCCCGCGCCGTCGCCTGCTGTGCGGACCAGGTCCGCCCCGCGAGGCCCACCGCGATCAAGCGCCGCTCGATGGAGTCGGTCTGCGCGCCGGCCACGAGCGAAGCGACGTCGCCGAGGCCGCGGCTGGGCAGCGCCATGCGCGCGTAGTCGCGCGGCAAGCCCTTGCTGGTGTGAGCGACGCGCTTGAGGATGCCCGTCGCGCCCTTGTTCTGCACGAGGACGAGCGCGTCGAGGGCCTCCATGGCGCGGTCCTCGTCGTCGCTCAACGCAGCGCGGCGCAGCAGCGCGAAGCCTCGCGGGGCGCCTTGCCACGCGAGCACCTGGGCGAGCGGAAGCTCGAGCTCCGGCTCCACGTCGGCCATCGCGTCGCTCAGGGCGTCCACGAGCCCGTCGACGCGCGCGTCGCCGACCGCTTCGAGCCAGCGCAGGTCCATCGGTACCTCGCCCGACGCGAGGTCGCGGCGCACCGTCGACAGCGCGGTGGTGTCGCCCAACGCGAGCGCCGCCAGCGCGAGCGGCAGGCGCCGGAATGGCCTGTGCTCGCTGTGCCAGGCGACGGAGAGCGCGTCGCCGCCTGCGGGCTTGCCGAGCTCCGCCAAGCGCAAGCCGGCGTGCCCGCGAAGCACCGGATCGAGGGTGTCCGACGCGAGCCACGCGGTGAGGATGCCCTGCGCGTCGAGGTCGTCGCGGCCACCGAGCGCTGCGACACAGCGACCTCGGACCGAGGCGGAGGGGTCGTAGGCGCACACGGTCGCCCAGCTCTGCAGCTCATCCGCAGGACCCGAGCTCAGCAGCGCGCTGAGGGCCGGCCCACGCAGCGAAGGCTCGTCTGAGCCCGCGGCCGTCTGCAAGACCTCCAACGCCGAGCGGGCCTCGACCGAGCCCTGCGCCTCGGGGAGCTGCAGGTCCAAGCGCGGCGGCCCGTGGTGGCAGCCGAAGAGCGACACAGCGAGCGTCAGCGGCACGACGCCGCGAAGACGGCTCACGGCTTGGGGGCGTCCAGCCGCGCGAGGTGCAAGCGAGCGCTCGCGTTCGCGGGGTCATCGCGCTGTACCGCGTTAAAGTGGCTGCGGGCCACGTCGGGGAGCCCGTCCGCTTCGGCCTCGACGCCAGCGCGCCAGTCCTCGGCGATCTTGGGCACCGCGGCGCGCTCGGCCTTCGCCAACCGCTCGCGGGCCTCGGTGCGCCACGTCGCCTCGCTCGCTGAAGCGAGCGCTTCATCGAACAAGCGGGTCGCGTCCGCCACCTTCTGCGCTGCGAGCGCCTCGTCGCCCTGCTTGAGCAGATCGCCGAAGGCGAGGCGCGCTTTGCTCGGGCGCCACTTCATGGCGGCCATGACGCGAGGATCATCGCGATACTCGTCTTCTAGCGCCTTCTTTGCGGAGAAACCGCGCGCTCCACGCCAGTCGGCCTGCTCCAGCAGCTGCGCGCGCCGCTCGGAGCGCTCCTGCTCCGCGGCCTCGGCCTTCGCAAGCTCGCCCTGGAGGGCGTCGAGCACGACGTACTCACCCGAGAGCATGGCGTAGCGCTCGGCGTAGACGTTGCCGGGCAGCAGCTGCAGCGCTTGGTAGAAGGTGCGCAGCGCCTCTTCGGACTGACGGTTGCGGATCTGCTCCGGGCCGCGGGCGAACAGCTCCTCGGCGGTCGCCTTGGGGGTGTCCGCAGGGAGCTCAAGGTGCCAAGCCATCGGACGCACCGGGCGAAGCGGCTGCGCGCGGTTGGCGTAGAAGTACACGCTGACGATGCCCACCGTGCCAATCAGCGCCACGAGCAACAAGGCGACCGTGCCGCCGAAGGCGACCGGGACCATCCAGCGCATCGCTGGCGCCGGCGGACGCGGAGCCATGGGGACGGGCACCTCGGACAGCTCAGCGTCGACATGAACCGGAATCATGCCCGGCGAAGGCCGGTAATCGCCCGTATCGATGGAGCCGACCTTGGTGGCGTCGCCCATGACAAACCGGAACTCGGTGTTGCCAATGCGAACGCGATCGCCGTCGCCGAGGTCGCCCTCGCGCACGCGGTTGCCGTTGAGGTAGGTGCCGTTGGCGCTGCCCATGTCGCGCAGCACAAAGCGCCCGTCCTGTAGGAAGACGGAGCAGTGGTGCCGAGAGCTCGCGGCGTCGGTGATGACGACATCGCGGGTCTCAGAGCGACCGAGGGTGAGGCCGCCGGTGCCAATGGCGTAGCTGCTACGCGCGAGCGCCGGGCCCGAGATCACGTCCAAGCGAGCGCCAGCGTCGTCAGCGGCGGAGGCGCTGTCGGCCCCGACGCCGTGAAAGCGCACGCGCAGCACAAAAGGGTCAATGATGACCTCGTCGCCATCGGTGAGCGCCTGGGCCTCGACCCTGCGCCCGCGGAAGTAGGTGCCGTTTCCGCTGCCAAGGTCTTCGACGCGCACCTGCCCGCCGTTCACGACGAAGGCAGCGTGGCGACGCGAAACGCCCACATCCGCGAGGATGATCTCGTTGTCCTCAGCGCGGCCCATGCGGGTCCGCCCGGCCTGCAGTCGCACAACCCGATCTGGATGACCCGGCTGGCGGATGATGAGCTCTGCAGACTCCATCGTTGACACGTACTCCCAAGTGGAAATGGACGAGGATCGATCGCGCGGGCGGCAGGTCGAACCGCTAAGAACCCAAGCGCCGATGCGCTAGCTGAATGGCCACCACCAGCTCTTTCCTGGGGCACCCGCCTTGGCCGGCTCTTCTGCCGGAGTCGCCGTCTCGGCCGCTGCTTCGTCGTCTTGCCACTCCACGACGAACACGCACCCGCAGATCGACACCTCGTCGCCCACTTTGAGGGCGCGATGATCGATGACGCGCACGCCGTTCACGAACACGCCGTTGCGCGAACCCGCGTCTTGGAGCCACAGCTGGCCGTTGTCGAAGAGGAAGCGCGCGTGAAAACGCGACACGCCCTCGTCGATGAGAACTACCCCGTTCTCTTCGGCGCGACCGACTTCCAAGCTGCCTTCTGGCACCTCGATCCGCTGGCCACGCAAGGAGCCAGCGTTGCACACTAGGATAGGAATGTCCTTCACGAGGAGTCCTCCGGCGCGCATACTACCCGATGCGGAGCTGTTGGAGGGCATCGAAGGCGCGACGAGCGTCCAGACGAACCCCTGTCGCTAGACCAAAGCCCAAGACCGCCTGCCCAATCAACATGCCGTAGCCGTCGTCCACGCGCACCCTTCGCTGGCGCAAGCGCGCGAGCAGTGGCGCGTCAGCTTGCCAATAGTTCACGTCGACCCAGAGCGCGTCCGAGGGGACCGCGCGCGCGTCAAGCTCGGCGATGGCGGCGTCAGCGCCCCCCGAGGTCGCGTTCACGATGAGCGTGGACGTCGCGACGGCCGCCGCAAAAGCGTGCGGGAGCAAGGGCCCCACCTGAACCGCGGCGGCGCGCTCCCCAAGCTTGGACCGCACGTGCGCGTGCAGCTCCTGCGCTCGCGAGACGCTCCGATTGAGCACGATCACCTGCACCGCCCCCGCGACGAGCAGCTCTGCGGCGATCGCCCGCGCGGCTCCGCCGGCGCCCAAGAGCAAGACCCGCGCCCCGGCAGCGCGCCACCCCCACCGCAGCGACAGGCTGAGTAGCAGGCCTCCCCCGTCGGTGTTGTGCCCGACGAGCCCATCGGAGGCGCGCGTGATGAGGTTGACCGCGCCCGCGCGCGTGGCGGAGGCGGTGCAGCGGTCTAGGTGTGCGACGACGGTCTCTTTGTGGGGAACCGTAAGGTTGACCGCCGCGAATCCAAGCGCGCGTACCGCCGCCACGATCTGGTCGCCGGAGGTGGCCGCCGGGGTCGGCAGGCAGACGTAGGTGGCGTCCAGCGCCGCTTGCTCTATGAAGCTCGCCCAGAGCTCGGGAGAGCGCGAGTGCGCGACGGGGTCCCCGAGCAGCGCGAAGACGCGGGTGCGGCCGCTGATCACGCTTGGCTCAACGCGAGGAGCGCCGCCGACGCGTCCTGCGCAAGCTGAGCCACGAGCTCGGCGGGGCCCGCGAAGGTGCGCTCGGCGCGAAGCCACTGAACCAAGCGCACGCGCACGGCGGCGCCGTAGAGCTCGTCGTGCAGGCCAAACGCGTGCACCTCCACGCTGCGCCCCGCCCCAAATGTAGGTCTCACGCCGATATTTGCCATACCGGGCCAGCTCGTATCGCCCACGACGAGCTCGACGGCGTACACACCATCGGCCGGCAACATGGAGCCTTGCACGCGCACGTTCGCGGTGGGGTAGCCGAGCGATCGCCCGCGGTGATCGCCGTGAACCACCTCGCCCACCAGCTCGTGGGGTCGACCGAGCAGCGTGGCCGCCAGCGCGGCCTGGCCGCTCGCGATGGCCGCGCGAACTCGCGTGCTGCTCACCGGCTCATCGCCGATCAGGACCGCGGACACCTGCGCCACCGGCACGCCGAGGGCCCGCTGCAACAGCGCCGCGTCACCGGCGCGACCCGCGCCGAAGCGGAAGTCCCAGCCGATGACGACGCCCGCAGCCCTTAGCCGCTGCCCGAGCACCTCCGAGGCGAACCACGCCGCGGGCTGCGCCGCGAACTCGCGCGTGAAGGGCTCGACGACGACGCGGGCGGCGCCGGCGGCGAGGAGCCGCTCAACGCGCAGGTGCGTGCTCTCGATGCGGGGCGCGATCGCGCCTCGACCGAGGACCTCGGCGGGCGTGGGGTCGAAGGTCAGCGCGAGCACCGGCGCGCCCGACGGTGCGCCCAAGGCGGCCGCGCGCTCCAAGAGCGCTCGGTGCCCCAAGTGCACACCGTCGAAGTTGCCAATGGTCACGATCGGCTTGGCGCCGAGGCGATCATCGGCCTCTGCGCTCGAAGAGGTGAGGTCCATCCCAGCCCAGCTAACACCTCGGTGTAGGCTGTGGCCGTGCGTCGCCTCCTCCCCATCGTCCTGCTCAGCGCGAGCCTCGCGAGCCCCTCTGCGTTCGCGTGGGGTTTTGGCGGAAATAGCCCGCCAACCCGAGTGCCCGTGCCCTCGCGCGTGCTACACGCCGCCGCGACCGACTCGGGCGGCACCACCGTCGAGCTCACCTCGGTGAGCTTCGACGGCGAGATCCTCTTGTTTGGCACGCTCGGAAAGGCGCAGGTCGCCATCGAGCTCGAGCGCGTCGCCACCATCGACTTCAGCGCCGGCCCCAACGCTGAGCACCGCCTCGCGACCGCCCACCTGGTCGACGGCGGCGAAGCCAAGGTGATCGTCGAGGCCGACCTGCCGCTCTACGGCCGGGCCGTCTTCGGAAACTACCGCATCTACGCCGAGGATCTGCGGCAGATCGTCATGCGCCCGTAGGCAGGCCGCACCCGGAGCTCCCCAGCGCGCCGAGCGCCTCGTCGTTGCCGACGGGGTCGAGCAGGCCGAGCTTCGCCGACAGCTCGCGGTCGAGCAGGTGGGTGGGCCGCACGTTGCCGAGCGCAGCGAGCAGGCTGCTGCGCACCTTGTCATTGTCCGCCTGCAGCGTGTCGATGAGCGCCTTCACGCGCTTGCGGTACAGGTTGTCCTGGGAGCCGCAGAGGTCGCACGGGATGACGGGGAACGCCTGCTCCTCGGCGAGCAACGCGAGGTCCGACTCCTGACACAGGATCAGCGGGCGAATCACGACGTTGCGCCCGTCGTCGCTGCGAAGCCGCGGCGGCATCGCCTTGAGCTGTCCCGCGTAGAACAGGTTGAGCAGCAGCGTCTCGACGGTGTCGTCGGCGTGATGCCCGAGCGCGATCTTGGTGCACCCGAGCTCCACGGCGGCGTCGTACAGGATGCCGCGGCGCAGGCGTGAGCAGAGCGAGCAGTAGGTCTTGCCCTCGGCGATCTTGTCCACGACGACCGAGTAGGTGTCGCGCTGGAGCATGCGGTACTCGACGCCCTGCGCCTTGAGGTAGTCCTCGATGACATGCGCGGGGAAGCCCGGCTGCCCTTGATCGAGGTTGACGGCGATCAAGCTGAACTCGAAGGGCACGATCCGCTGCACCTGGCGCAGCAGGTGCAACAGCGCGTAGCTGTCCTTGCCGCCGCTCATGGCGACCATGACGCGGTCGCCTTCCCCGATGAGGTCGAAGTCGCGGTTCGCGCGACCCACCAGCTTCTTCAGCTTCTTCTCAACCCGCGACCCCATGCGCCCTCCGGAGCGGCGGTGCTAACGCGAGGTCGGCGCGCGGACGATCAGGGCTCGAGGATCTGCCGCGCCGCCGCCCGCACACGCTCGTCCGCGTGCTGCACAAACGGGCGCGCTGCGTCGAGGACCGCCTCTGAGCGGCGCTGCTTGAGGAACGCGAGCGCGACCGACAGCGCCTCCGCGCTCGCCTTACCGACCCAGACCTTCCACCACGGCCGCGTCGCTCGCGCGAGCACGTCCAAGAACGGCGCCGCGGTCCAGCGACCAGCGTTGGCGAGCAGCAGCTGCAGGTCCGAGGCGCGCGTCTCCCAGCCTTGCGTAGCCAAGAAGGCCCGCAGCAGCGCGTCGCTTTGGTCAGCGGAGATGGCGGGGTTGTCGAAGCTCTCCCAGCGCTCGGCGCGGCCGAGGAACGACACCTCCGCGAAGTCGGGGTGCTGCTCGGGTGACACCCGCGCCCGCGACTCGAAGGCCGACCGCACGACCGTGTCGGAGAAGACCCGCAGCGCGCCCTCGGGGTCGTCCGCGCAGTCCCACATCCCGAGCATTACGTCGGAGTGGCTCGGCCGATCCTCTGGTTCGTAGAGGCACATGCGGCGAATGAGCTCGCGAAGCACCTCGACGCGATCCGGCGCCACGCCGGGCGGCGACAGGGTCTCGATGATGCGGGTCATCGCGGCGTCGTGCCGGTCGAAGTGCGCCGACACCACCGGCAGCTTGCCGGTGAGCAAGAGGATCGCCGTGACGCCGAGCGCGTAGACGTCCATGCTGGGGGCGGGCTCGTCACCCGCCAACCACTCCGGCGCCATGAAGCCGCGCGAGCCCATGACGACGGCGACCGTGTGCGCCTCGCGGTCATCGAAGCGCGCTTTTGCCGTTCCAAAGTCTGCAATTCGAATACGGCCGTGAACGTCCAGCAGCAGGTTCTCGGGCTTAATATCGCGATGCACGAGGCCCAAGGGCGGCTCCGTCGGACCCAGCGGGCGCGACCACGCGGCCTCGAGCGCCGACGCGGTCTGCGCGCACACGGCGCAGACCACAGCGGGGGGCAGACCGTCAGCGTGCGCGCGCAGCAGCCGCGCCAAGTCCAGGCCCTCGACCCAATCCATGACCAGCACCGGCCGGCCGTCGAGGTTGAGCAGCGCGTGAACCCGTAGGATCGACGGGTGCTGCAAGCGCGAGAGCAAGCGCGCTTCGTCGCGCAATCGCGTGAGCGCCTCGGCGTTCTGAAGCAGGTCCTGCTTGAGCACCTTGCACGCGACGACCGTCCCCTGTGCGCTGCGGGCTACCACCAGCGTGGAGTAGGCTCCCGCGGCGGGGATCTCTAGGATCTCGAAGGGGAACAGACCCGACATCCGTCGTTTCTAGCCCGAACCCGGCGTGGGCACCACCTTCGCGCGCGAAGCCGCGATAGACGCAAGCCTTCGGAGCGCAACAATGGCCGATCCCCACCACATCGCATCGCTGGACGGCTTCGACCGCCTCACGGTTCGCTCGTACCGCGCCGGCCTCGCCGCAAGCGCTGCGCTCTTGCTGCTGTCGGCCGCGCTGCACCTCGCCGGCGCTGCGACAGAACCTGTCCGATCGGCGCTCGTGGTCGCGATGACCCTCTCTGTGGCCGCCTCGTGTCAGAGCGTGCACCTCTACCTCAAGCTGCTGCGCTGGTTCCTGCCGGTGCTCGCGTGGACGGGCGCGGCGCTGCAGCTGGTCGCTCCGCTGACACCTTCGGAGGCCGCGCGTTGGCTCAGCGCCGCGGGCTTCGGCTTCGCGCTCGCCGCCCTGTCGGGGCTCGCGCTCAAGGAGCGCATCTGCTTTCGGATCCCCGGCCTGATCGCCGTGCCAGCGGTGCTCGCGCTCAGCCTCGCGCCGTGGCTGGCGGGGACCGCCTGGGCCGTTGGCGCCCTGCACGGCGTCGCCGGCGTCATCCTAGCGCGGCTCGTCTTGGCAAAGTCCGCTCAGCCCCTACACTTTGATATCGGCGACAAGTCTGCGTACCAGCTCTAGCGCCGCGCTGTCAAAGCCTGTCGTGTCCGGCCGTCGCAAACCAGTCACGCTGTGACAGGCCCAGGCGATGGAGGTGACGAACCTCGGTGGCATCGGACGCCAATGCTTCTCCCCCAAGCAACATGGCAAAGCCCCCTGTCTAGCCGGCGCTCTTGAGACGCGCCTCCATCGCCTCTGGGTCTAAGGGGTGCCGCTCGACACTCCCGCGACCTCGTCGAGGCTCGGGCCGGCGGGCGATGGGCCCAAGGGGTTCCAGCACAACAAGAACGCGAGCAACACCACCGCCACGCCGAGCAAGCACGCGACCGTGAGAGCCCAGCCGGCGTACCAAAGCCCGCGGTGCTCATTGCGCCGCGGCGGCCCTGGATCGGAGACCTCGACGTGGAGGCTGTTGCCCGTGAGGAAGCCCTCCGGGAGCTTCGGTGCGCGCTTGAGCGCTTGTGGCGGCGGCCCCACTCCAACCGGAATGGGCGCGCCCCGCACCGAGACCACAGCAGATGGCCGAGGCATGTCAGAGACCTCGGTTGCAGCTGGCTCGGAGCCAAACTCCGTCAGGTCGTCATCGTTGAGGTGCGCGAAGTCGCGGCCCGCGACGTCGCCCACCGAGCTGTCCTGAAACACCTCGGTGCGCTCGTCGCCATCCTCGGGCTCGGCGGCCAACAGCAGCGCTGGCACTTGCCGCGCTGCCCACATCGCGAGATCGGGCCCTTGAGCGCCGACCCCCAGCGCGGTGAAGCGCGACGGGAGTGACTCCAGCAGCGGACGATCCTCGGCGTCCCAGGACAACATACTCAAGACGAGCATCTGCACCGCCTCGGGCGCGGAGCCGCCGGGCGCCGCCTTGAGCCGCACTTGCACGCGACGAAGGTACGTGGGGTGGTGCTCCTGCGCACCCGGCGCGCCGGGCACCTCACCGCAGATCAGCTCCGCGAGCAGCACGCCGAGGCGGAAGACCAAGCTGGACGAGGAACGTCCAGGGCCCGGCGCGTGCTGCGCGGCGATGCGAGGCCGTGGGCCACCGAAGCCCGCGACGAGCAGCTCGCCGCGAACGTCCACGAGCACGTCGGCCGGCCGGGGCCCCGGGTGCTCCCAGCCGCGCGCGCCCACGCCGATGAACACGCGGGCGACACACTCCAAGACCTCAAGCGAGGCGAGCACCGAGAGGGCGGCGTCGCCTCCCTGTGCGCTGGTCGCGACCAAGCTGGCGGCTTGCGCCTCTGGGTAGATCCACCAGGCTTCGCCGTCGCGCTCCTCCACACCGGCGAGCGCGAGCACGCCCGGCGCGCGCAGTGGATCGCTGGGCGCGGGCACACGTCCTCCGGGCAGCGCCAACACGCGACGCCCGCGGAGCACCCCCACACGAGCGCCGGGGCACCACCACGGCGCTTCCCCCGCCCATTCGAGCCCACTCATGCTCAAGCCGCGTCTCTCCTCCGGTGCGCTGCGCACGCGCACACATGATGCCATAAGGAGTCCTGCAGTCACGTGCCTTCCCACATCGGGTGGCGCTTGACTTCACGGCCGCGGTGGCTCCATTGAGGTCCATCCTGCCCCGTGCAAGAGGAACCCATGTCCGAAGAAGACGACAACGGCACCTTCATCGACGACGCACCGCGCCGAAAGCCGCCGGCGAACCTCACGGCGCTCGCGGCCCCCCCGCGCGAGCTCTCGCAGCCCAAGGATCTCCTTGCGTTCTACCTCGCTCAGGTGCGCCGCTACCCGCTGCTGACGCCCGAGCAGGAGCAAGAGAGCGCCCTCGCCTACCACGAGACGGGCGATCGCGAAGCCGCCGAGCGGCTCGTCACGTCGAACCTGCGCCTCGTCATCAAGATCGCGTTCCAGTACCACCGCCAGTGGGCGAACGTGCTGGACCTCATCCAAGAGGGCAACGTAGGCTTGGTCGAGGCCCTCTCGCGCTATGATCCCTACCGAGAGATCCGCTTCTCCAGCTACGCGCAGTACTGGATTCGCGCGATGATCCTTCGCTTTTTGCTCGATAACTTCCGACTCGTGCGCCTGGGCTCCACACGCGCGGGGCGAAAGCTCTTCTTCCAGCTCCAAAAAGAGCGCGAGCGCCTGATCGCCGAAGGACACTCCCCCAGCGCCAAGCTGCTCGCTGAGCGCTTGGGTGTGCGCGAGCGCGACGTCCACGACGTCGACCAGCACATGCGCTCCCCTGCGCTCTCCCTCGACTCACCCGTCGGCGAGGAAGGCGGCGACGGACGCACCCTCGCCGAGGTGGTGCCCGAGTCGCGCACGGATGGCCCCGACGAGATCGCGGCTCGATCCGAGCTAGGCGAGCTCATGCGCACGAAGCTCAACACCTTCGCGGCGACCCTCACCGACGAGCGCGAGCTCGCGATCTGGAACCAGCGCATGGTGAGCGACGAGCCCGTCGCCCTCTCCGAGCTCGGCGACAGCTATGGCGTGAGCAAGGAGCGCATTCGCCAGATTGAAGCGCGCATCAAGACGCGCCTCAAGGCCTACTTGGAGGGCGAGCTCGGCGACGAGATCGACTTCGAGTTCGACGTGCCTGGGCGCTAGCCGATCAGGCCACGCAGCGTGCGCACGCGCTCGATGTCCACCGGCGCCGCGAGCGCGCTGTCGCGATGCAGCCAAGTGCCGACGATCAGGGCGTCCACCCACGGGCGAAGCGCCGCGAGCGTGGTGGGCGTGACCCCGCTGCCCGCGATGATCGGCGCGCCAGGCACCGCCTCGCGGACGTCGATGAGGTCGCGCATCTCGATCGGGCGCCCGGTGCCCGTGCCCGTGACGATGAGCGCGTCCGCGCCGCCGCGATGAAAGGTGTCACGCGCGCTCTGCGCGAGATCTTGCGCCCCCAGCGGCACAGCGTGCTTGACCATGACGTCGGCCGCGATCTTCACGCCCGAGCCGAGGCGCGTGCGCTCCAGCAGCGTCTCCCGAGCGCGGCCGGTGATGAGGCCCTGGTCGGTGACCATCGCGCCGACGTGCACGTTGACGCGAATCCACTGGGCGCCGGCCGCCGAGGCCACCGCGAGCGCCGCGAGCGCGTCGTTGCGAAGCACGTTCACGCCAAAGGGGACGTCGCCCACAGCGGCGCGAATCGCGGTGACGACGCGGGTCATGGCCGCGATCGTGTAGGCAGGCACTTGCTCAGCACAGAACGGAGCGTCGCCGAGGTTCTCAATGATGAGCCCGTCGACACCTCCCTCGACGAGCGCGAGCGCGTCGCGAACGCCGCGCTCGATGACAGCGTCGAGCCCAGGCGACGGCCTTGGCGCGCCCGGCAGCGCCGCGAGGTGCACCACTCCGACCAAGGAGGGACGCTCGGATTGCTGGAACATCACACCAACCAGATGAGGGTCATGAGCAGGTAGGTCGGCCCGAGGATGAGCAGCGCCCAGCCCGTGTACCCGAAGAAGCTCGGCATCTTGTAGCCGGACTGCTCCGCGATCGCGCGAACCATGAAGTTGGGGCCGTTGCCGATGTAGCTACCAGCGCCGCAGAACACAGAGCCGAGCGCGATGGCCTGCAAGAGCTTGGAGGACTCGCCGAGCGCGAGGGGCGCCAAGTTGTTCGCGTCGGTACACGCCGCGTCAGCGCCGCAGGCCATCGCCGCGAAGGTGACGTAGGTAGGCGCGTTGTCCAAGAAGGCCGAGAGCGTACCTGAGGCCCAGAAGTACTGCCAAGGCTCCGTGAGGCCGAGGGCAGCACCGTGCGTCTCTAGCAGCTTGGTCGCGGGGATCATCGCGATGAAGATGCCGACGAAGAGGGCGGAGACCTCGAGGATCGGGCCGTAGTTGAACGCGTTGCGCTCGCGAATGCTGCGCGAGGTCCAGAGCACCGACGCGCCAGCGAGGAGCGCCATCGCGATCTCGCGGGCGTAGTAGTCGCGGAAGGACGGCTCGCCGTGCACAGGGGAGAGCAAGAGCACCGAGGCGATGACGCCAGCGAGGAGCAGGAAGTTGAACGACCCCTCGAGGCGCAGCGGCTCGACGTGAGCGTTGTCATCCGCGCGGTGAGGCGCGTCCTCGCGTCCGTAAAGCACGGTGTCCATCACGAAGAAGATGGCGAGCAAGAAGCCGACCACCGGAACCCAGATGCTCCAGAGCGCCTCGAGCGTCCAGAAGAAGGGCACGCCGCGGAGATAGCCGAGGAACAGCGGCGGATCGCCGATAGGCGTGAGGGCACCGCCGACGTTCGACACCAAGAAGATGAAGAAGATCGGGATGTGCCAGGTGTGGCTGCGCTCGGAGTTCGTACGAAGCATGGGACGAATGAGCAGCATGGACGCGCCGGTCGTGCCGACGACGTTCGCGAGCACCGCGCCGATGGCTAGGAAGCTCGTGTTGACCACCGGCTTGCCTTGCAGGTCGCCGCGCAGCAGGATGCCGCCCGAGATGATGTAGAGCGAGCCGAGCAGCGCGATGAACGAGACATACTCGGCGATGGCGTGCTCAATGCTCAGGAAGGCGGAGTGCCCGACGCCCATGTGGTCGGTGAAGCCCAAGTAGAGCAGGTAGCCGAGGACCGGTGAGGCCCAGCCCAACGCGACGAGCAGCTGGTTCTTGTTGCTCTCCCACCAGTGGTGGGCGATCATCGGCATGAGCGCGATCGAGAGCAACATCCCCGCGAATGGGATGATGGACCAGTACGGCAGCACGTCCCCTAGGCCGACGCCACCATGGGCGCCGTGAACGGCGGGCTCGTTGGCGAGAGCCGTGCCAGAGAGCGCGAGCAACAACAGAGACGCGGCGAAGCGAGAATGCACGAGAGGCTCCGGGTCAAGGCAGCTAGCTAACCCAGTAGCGTACAAAAGCAGCTGAATTGCCGCTGTATCGCAGCGTCACCGCTTCGTTGGTGCGGTCATCAGCCTAAAGTGGGAGGAGGTGAAGTGTCTGGAGCATGTAGTCGCCGTCGGCGAGCGCATCTGCAGGCACATCAACCCCCGCGGTAGCGGTCCCAAACACGAAGATGGGGCTCGCAGCGTCGGCTTGGAAGTAAAGCCCGTAGGTGGTCTGCGCGGCGGTGCTCGCGTCGACGCCGGCGCCCCCGAGCGCCGCAGTAAGTAGTGGATCGAGCGCCCCAATCCCGAGGTTGAACTGAGCGGGCAGCTCCGTCGCTCCACACGCAGCGGTGTCCACGGGGAGCTGCACTGTCCACAAGCCCCACAGCTGGGCGTCCACAGGCAGCACGAGCGCCTCGAGGACCTCGGGCACGAGCTGGACCTCGCACAAGGCGGGCCCCGTACCCGTGCCGTCGAGCAGCGCGAGCGCCAGCGTGCTGTCGGCTGCCACGAGCTCCCCCGCCGTGATCCGCGCCGCGCCAGAGAGCGCGAGGTAGCTAGCGAGGCGCTCCGCGCTGCCAGTGTCCGTCCCGTCGGACGTGTCGACGCCGGTCTGGACGTCGCCATCGAAGCCCGTGTCCCAAGCGCTGTCGGGCATCTGGACGCCGTCGGTGCTCAGATCCGAGGACATGCACGCCACTTGCGCGAGCGCGGCGACGGCGACGAAGGTCATGTAGAGCGAAAGGCGCATCGTCTCACCCGTGAGTCCCGCCGCGCGCTGCGCGCCGTCGGCCTCTGGTCATCGTATTAGCAAGAACCGTGCCCCCGCGACAACTCGTCGCTGAGCGCGTCGCCGAGGGGCTCTCAGCGCGCGGCTTCGCTGCGGTGACGCTCCAATCGCGACATCCTCGTCGCGATCTAGCGTGGGCTCGGCGTTTGCGTCCACGCCCAGGCGGGCTCGAGCGTCCAAATTGCGGCGCCGCCGTCCGCCGCCGCGCCGGGGCGCGCCCAGCCGTGGGCCAACCAGCCATCGCCCTCGTACACCACATAGCCGCCATCTTGGCCGGTGCCGTCCGGCGCGCCGAGCTCAGCCACGAGCGGGCCGAGGCCCACCCCAGCGAGCGCGGGCAGATCGTCGACGGCGGCCGCTTCACAGTCACCCTGAACCGGCCCCAGCCGGACGCTCCACGCGCTCGTGCAGTCAGCACAGTCCGCGGTCGCTTCGCCGTGCAACGGAAAGGTCGCCGTACACACAAGCCCGCGCCCGCCGACCTCACCGCCCCAGCGACCGCTGTACCGCTCCCAGGTGATCGCGCCGTCCACGACCGCGTCGCGCACCTGGAGCGCGATGGTGGCCGACGCCCACTCGGGCTCACCGCTACCGCCGCACGCCGCCAAGAACACCAAGCCGAGCCAACGCATAGACCCCCCATGAACAACACGGGCGGGAAGCCATCGGCCACCCGCCCGCTGCGCCCCCAGTAACCCAGGGGCGAACTCTAGCCGACGCCGCAGCGTCGACCGGAGTGACTACTGGCCCGCGAGCGACTCGGCGCCGGAGAGCAAGTACATGGACTGCGTCATGTACGCGCCGCTGGGCATCGTGCCGCTGACGATGTCGTTGGCGAGCAGCCGCACAGGGTTCGCGCCGTCCATGACGATGGCGAAGCTGCCGTCGACGGCGTAGCCGCTAGTGAACGCCGTCTCGGCGAAGCCACCGGGGAAGTCCTCGCTGCCGTCGAGGCCGTTGAGGTAGAAGCCGCCGCCCACGACGTAGGGCTCGTAGTCCGTGGTCCAGTCGACGTCGGTCGCGGCGTCAATCGCGGCCTTGAGATCGGCGCGGACCGTGGTGCTCATGTCCTTGACGCCGATGCCCCACGTCCAACTGCTAACAGCGGCGACGGGGTCCGGACCCCAGACGAGCTGGTCGAAGCGCTCGGCGTCGCAGTTGGACTGCACCGCGGAGTCGGCCGGGAAGGAGACGCCGAAGATGGCGCTGGCGGGGGTGGTCCAAGCCGCCATGTCCAGGTTGCCCGCGTACTCGACCAGCACGACGCAGGTAAAAACGTCGTTGTAGGTGGTGGTGTAGGCCTCTTCCGCGAGGGTGATGGCCACGGCGGGGTTGACCGCCTGCGCGCCAGTGCCTTCGTCGAAGGTGTAGGGAACGGCCTTGTCGAGCGTAGCGTCGTAGCCGAACTGGCCCTCGGCGAAGAACCAAGCGGGCACGAAGGGAGCGGGGCCCTGGGTGGCCGTATCGCTGTCGGTCTCGCTGCCGGTGTCGCTGCCGCAGGTAGCGTCCACAGCGGTGTCGCACGGGTCGCCGCCGCCGCAAGCGGTGGAAAGGGCAAGGCCGAGGCCGAGCAGGCCGAGGGTGAGCGCGCGCTCAGTGCCAACGAAGAGAGCCATAGGAATCCTCCATCCCCGGGAGCGTAGGTCAGTCCCTGCCCGGAATGCCGCGCAAAGTACCCGACAGTCGGCCGAACGGCAACCGCGATCCGCTGCGCAAGGATTAGCTTATTGACACGGATCGCCACCGCGGCGCGCCACGCGACGTCGACTATTGCGCCGATCCGGGGTCGCCGATCGGCGGTGGCGCTGGCGCTGGGCTTGCGGGCGCCGCGATCGGCGCCGACGTGCTGTCGGTGGCCTCGGCCGATCGGCGCCACGACGTCATCGCGAGCTGCAGCAGCGCCAGGGCGAACACCCCCGCGGCCGCGACGAACAACACGGCGCCGATGGAGAAGAGCCACCACGCGCGAAAGCCCGCGTCGGGGCTCGGCACGACGCGGCGCGCGCGCTTGGCGCGTATTGGCGCAGCGGCCTCGCGAATCTTGTCGCGATGGACCTGCTCGAGGATCGCCGCGACCTTGCCGGACACGTCGCTCATCGACTCATCTAGATCCAACGGCAGCGCCGGCGAGTGGCCCGAGCGCGTGTGCTCGGTGCGCTCCCGCCCTGTCATCAGGATGATGTCGTCGTCTTCTTCTTCCAAGCCAGGATCAAAGTCGTCCGAGGGCCGGCCAGCGCGCTCCGCGACCGGCGGCGCGGGGTCGGAGTTCTCAAGATCGACCTCGCCCTCGTTCTCCGAGCGGCGGATGATCAGCGCGATCTGGGTGTCCTCGGCGCCAGCGTCCGAGAGGGCCGTGGGCGCCTCGGGGCTGGCATCGAGCGCCTGGTGCAGCTCGCGCATACGCTCGCGCGACGCCGTGAGCGTCACCTCTTCGTTGTAGCCCGTGAAGGGCGACGCGCTGACCTCGATGCCCTTGAAGAGCGAGGGGAAAGCCTTGGAGTCGGAGGGCTCAGGTGCGTCCACGTTGCGAAAGAGCGAGCTGGGCGAGAAGGACTCGGTGTGCTCCGTGTGCTCGGTGCGCTCCGGCTCGTCCCCCAAGTCGGCAAAGCTCACCTCGGGGCCCCACCGCTCCACCAGCTCGCTCAGCGGATCGGCGCACGAAAAGTCGCCGTGAATGCCCCATAAGAGGCTCACCGCGTGCGGATCGTTGGGGCGAATGCGGCGCGCCTTCTCTAGGAGCGCCTGCGCCTTGATGAAGGCCCCCGAAGCGATGTGGAGCTCAGCGGCCGCGACGAGCTCGTCGGGCACGTCGGAGTCGAGGTTCTCCGGTGGCTCCTGCGCGACGGCGGACGACAACAGCTCGAGCTCGGCGCGCACTTCATCGTCCAACGGGAACTTGCCCATCGCGCGATGTAGCGCGGCCTCAGCCTTCTTATTCCAGCCGCGCAGACGATGGCAGCGGGCCAAGCCGAGCAGCGCCTCGCGCTCATAGGGCTCGTGCTCCGCGAGCCGCTCAAGACGCATCGTGGAGCGATCGGTGAGGTAGAGCGCCATAAACGCGCGAGCCTGTCGCATACGGGCCTCTACCGAGGGCTCATCGTAGGCTTGCCACCGCTCGACAAAGCGGATCAGGTTTCGCCAGTCACGACGCTCCTCTAGCGCGCGCGCCGCAGCGTCGAGGCGCGAAGGAGGAGGCAGGATGTCGGAGGTCGGGGCGGACATGCCCCTCCATTAAAGCAGAAGCGGGGTGAGCTCGGAAGCTCGCCCCGCTATCACCTCAGACGAGGTCGCGACACCCGAGACACGATCCTGCGCTCCGACCGCGCCTTAGGATCCGGGCTTAGCCCAGCGCCGCGATCTCCTTTTGGAGGGCCGGCATGACCTCGAACAGATCGCCGACGATGCCATAGGTCGCGTACTCAAAGATCGGGGCGTCGGCGTCCTTGTTGACGGCGACGATGACCTTGGACGCCCGCATGCCCGCGATGTGCTGAATCGCGCCGCTAATGCCAGCGGCGATGTACAGCTGCGGGTTCACGATCTGGCCCGTCTGGCCAACCTGCTCCGCGTGGTCCGCGTAGCCCGCGTCGGTCGCAGCGCGCGACGCCGCGACACCGGCGCCGATCGAGCTCGCGAAGCCGCGAATCACCTCGTCGAAGAGCTCCTTCGACTTGAGCGAGCGGCCGCCAGCGATGACCTTGTCGGCGGTGCCGAGGTCGACGCCGGTGGTCTTGGGCGCGAGGGTCTCGAGGACCTTGACGGTGGGGGTGGTGGCCGTCCACGCGACAGCTTCCACCGGCGCGGTGGCGCCCGTCGACTCGGCCTTGGGGAAGGAGCCAGCGCGCACCGACGCGATCGCGGGCGACGCCGCGAGCGTGATGTCGGCCTCGGCGCGACCCGCGAACATGCCGCGACGCCCGACGAGCTTGCCGCCGACGAGCTTGAGCTCGTTGCAGTCCGAAGCCATCGCCGTGCCGAGGCGCGCCACCAGGCGGGGGAGCGCGTCGCGCGCGGCGTAGGTGTGGGCCACGAGGAGCATGTCGGCGCCGGAGGCCGCGAGGACCGCCTGAAGCGCGTCGACGTAGGCGCCCGTGTCGTAGGTGCTGAAGTCGCCAGCAGCCTGGAAGACCTTGGACGCGCCGAAGCCGCCCAGGGTAGCCGCAGGGGCGTCGCCGAGGACCGCCGCGCTAACGGTGGTGCCCAGCTGCGCCGCGAGGGCGCTGGCCTTGCCAAGGAGCTCCACGGTGACGGGCTTGAAGGAGCCGCCAGCGTGCTCCGCGAGGACGAGGATTCCACTCATAGTCGTATCTCCGAAACGGGGTTCCTTAGAGCACCTTGGCTTCTTCGCGCAGGAGCTTTGCCAGCTCCTTCGCGGCCGTGGCGGGGTCACCTGCGATGATGCGGCCCGCGGGGCGAGCCGGAGGCGGCGCGAACGCGCCCATCGTCGAGCGAGCGCCGCCAGCGGTAGCGACATCAGTGATGTCGAGCGGCTTCTTCTTGGCCTTCATGATGTCCGGCAGCTTGGCGTAGCGGGGGGTGTTGAGCCCGTCCTCGCAAGTGATGACCGCGGGGAGCGTGCCCTGCACGACCTGCATGAGGCCAGCGTCCATGGCGCGGGTGGCCGTAAACGTTGTGCCGTCGATGCTGAGCTCGGTGACCGCCGAGACCTGGGGCCAGCCGAGCAGCTCCGCGATCATCGCGCCGACCTGGGCAGTCCCGTCGTCGGTGGTGGTCTTGCCCGTGAAGACGATCTCGCAGCCCGCCTCGCGGATCGCGTTGGCGAGCAGCGTGGCGACGTCGAGGGCGTCCGCGCGGCTGTTGTGCATCAGCACGGCCTTGTCCGCGCCCAGCGCGAGGCAGCCCGCCCGCAGCACCTTGTCGTCGTCCTTGTTGCCGACGCTAAACGCGACGACCTCGCCACCAAGCGCTTCCTTGGTGCGAATCGCCTGCTCAACGGCGACCTCGTCGTAGTCGCTGATGACGAGCTTCTCGCCCGCCGTGTCGATTCCCGAGCCGTCGGCCGCGATCTTGATGCGCGCGTCCGCGTGAGGGGTGACCTTGGCACACACTCCGATCTTCACGTTGCCTCCTATATTTTGGGGTTAGACGGGCTGTCCACGGACATCCCGCGAATGAAGGTATCGGCGACCTGATTCGCGGCCGCCTCCAGCGAAAAACGATCCGGGTTGCGCGCGAGGACCCACTGCATGCCGAGCTCATCGAGCGCACCGAAGAAGGACCACATCGCGACGAAGGAGTCGATCTCGGGGCGGAAGATACCGCGCGCCTGGCCATCGCGAACGATCTGGCCAAAGACCCCGAGGTACGCCCAGAGCTTCTCTGGGCGGTACTCCTTCAAGAACTTGTTGGAGAGGCGCAGCTCGATCTGCAGGACCTCGGCCACCGAGCGGTTGGTGCGCACCTGCTCGAAGTGAAAGCGCGCGAAGCGGCGCGCGCGATCGACCGGGTCGTCAGCGCCTTCGAGCGCGACCGCGAGCCCCTCCAAGAGCAGGTCCATCTTCTCCTCGAAGATGGAGAGCAGGAGGTCCTCTTTGTTCTTGAAGTAGAGGTAGATCGTTCCGTCGGCCACCCCTGCCCGCCGCGCAACGTCGCTCACCCGCGCTTGGTTGAAGCCCTTCTCTGCGAAGACCTCCACCGCCGCGTCTGTGATCTGCGTGCGCTTGTCCGCTCGCGCGTCGTTGGCCATGGGAACGCTCCCCCAACTGAATGAACGCTCATTCGGTGGAGGAAGCGCTAATCGGTTCGGCCATCAACCACAAGGACTCAGCGCTTCGCGAGGAATCGCTCGACCTGGCCGACGATGTCCTGGTCGCCGACCTTGGACCAGTCGGCCAAGAAGCGCTCATTTCCGATGTCGGTGAGCGGGTGCTTGAGCGCGGCCTTGAGCACCTTGTACGGGCAGGTGGCGACGTCAGCGCCCGCGAGCGCGGCCTGCACCAAGTGCAGCGGGTGGCGGATCGAGGCCGCGAGGACCTGCGTCTGGTGGTCGCCGTTGAGGTAGATGCCCACGATCTGCTCGATGAGGTCGTTGCCGTCCCAGGACACGTCGTCCACGCGACCGACGAAGGGCGAGATGTAGGTGGCGCCCGCCTTGGCGGCGAGCAGCGCCTGCACCGGCTGGAAGCAGAGCGTGACGTTGGTGCGGATGCCGTCCTTGGAGAGCACGCTGGTGGCGGCGATGCCGGCCTCGGTCAGCGGGAGCTTCACGACGACGTGCTCGCTGATCTTCGCGAGCATGCGCCCCTCGCGGACCATGCCCGCCACGTCCTGGGCGATGACCTCGGCGGAGGTGGGGCCCTTCACGATGTCGCAGATCTCGGCGATGACCTGAATAAAGTCGCGCCCCTCACTCGCGATGAGCGAGGGGTTGGTGGTGACGCCATCCAGGATGCCCCAGGCGGCGATCTCGCGGATCTCATCGACGTTCGCGGTGTCCAGAAACAGCTTCATCTGCGACCTCCATCCCGGCTCGGGTGGTGCGGCGGCTAACCGCCATTAGAGGTCGCGGACAGGGGGAGCTTTAGTCGAGGTGCGGCCACAGCGAAGGGCGCGGCACGCTCGGCGCCGCGTGATCGCGCAGCAGGCCCCCAACGCCGTCCGGGGCGTCCGGCCACACCTCCAGCAGCGGCGCGTACACGAAGGTGCGCGAGAAGATGCCCGGGTGGGGCAGCTGCAAGCGAGGCTCATCGCTGATCACACCGTCTGCGACGAGCAGATCGAGATCGAGGGTGCGATCGCCCCAGTGCCGCGCTCGGCGGCGGCCGGCGCGCGCTTCAAGCTGCTGACAGACGCCCAGCAGCTCCACGGGGCTGAGCGTCGTCTCCACGAGCGCGACGCCGTTGAGGAACCACCCGCGGGCGGTCCCGCCTCGCATCGGAGGCGTGCGCAGCCACCGCGAGACCCGGAGCACCTCCACTTGGAGGTGGGCGTCCAGCGCGCAGACCGCTCGCTCTAGCTGGCGGCGGCGGGGACCCAGGCTCGAGCCCAGGCCAAGTGCGACCTTCACGAGGTGCCTCCGTCGAGCCCCATCTGCGGGCCCGCGTGCTTCCGGCGCGGCGCTGGGCGCGCTAGTAGACGTCCGGGTCGGAGGTGCGCTTTGCTGGCTCGTCTTGGGTCGCGACCCACGTCGCCCGGCGCCCGTCCCCGTCCAGATCGCATGACCCCTTCACGATGAAGCCGCCGTCGGCCACGGTGACCGTGTAGGTGCCATAGACCTTTGCGGTGTCCGCAGGCTCCCAGCCAATCTTCACGAAGTCGCGGTTGCCCTCCCAGGCCACCGGCTGCCCCGTGAGCTTCGCCGGATCGCGCGGGGCCCAAGCCGCAGCGCGGTAGTCCTCGCCGAGGGCCTTGTGCAGCTGCAGCTCCTTCTCGCGGAGGGCGTTGACGTACTGTGGGACCTCATCGCGCAGGCCCTCCGTCGAGGGGCCCGTCATGAAGGGGATCGTCGCGAGGGCGAGCACGAGCACGACCCCACCGCCGATGAGCAACTCCTTGCGACCGATTGCGCCGTTCGCCATAGACACGCCTCCTGGGGTCGGGAGCGTATCACGGCGCCCGCGCCATGAGCCACGACCGCTCAGGAACGCGGCGCGCCTAGGGCTCCGTGCCCACCACGACGGTCGCGCGCCCAGCGTCATTTGTGGCGAGGCCTACGTAGAGCGGGCGATCGGCGCGCGCGAGCACGGCACGGCTCTGAACCGACCACACGAGCTCATCGAGGCAGCGCATGAGCGCGTTCGCAGGGCAGGTCGCCGCGTGCGCCTGCGCGAGCCCCACCGGCGCCGCGACGTCGGCGATCGGGCGCGTCGGATCGGCCAAGAGCGCCGACGCGACCACGTCGGCCACAGCGTCGCCTTCGATTGGCTGACCGCCCCAAGCGGCGCGCACCCGGTTCAGCTCGTCGACCACGAGCGCTCGGGGCGCGACGTCCACCGGCGCCTCCAACAGCATGTCCGACGGTGGTTCGACGCCCACGTAGAGCGCGATCGACGCGCGCTCGACACCGCCGTGGCTCCACGAGAGCACCCACTCGCCCGACGCGTCGAAGCGCACGGCGCTGGGCGCCGCAAGGTCACCGCCGCTCACGTCACCCTCCGGCCCGCCGAGCGCGTAGGACCAGCCGGGCGATGCGGGGAGCTCAAGCGCCGCGCCCACCGGCAGTCGCCGCGCGATCGCGGGTACAGGCGCATCGGGCACGGCCGCCAGCGCGACCCAGTGCTCCTGGGTGCGGCCGCGCGCGTGCACTACGCCCAGGTCCTGGTCGGCGCCGCGCGCCGCGAGCCAGGCCGTGAGCTGTGGCGGAGCGCCCGCCCCCCGCGGGCCGCTCCACACCTGCGCCTCCATGACCGTCCACGGGTAGCCCGAGCGATACCGAGCCTCGCGCACGAACCACGGCGCGACCGCCTGCGCGCCCAGCTCGTCGACCCCGAGGGCGACCGCAGTCGCGGCGCCAGACAGCGCCTCATCCCATCGCCGTCCCGCTACGAGCTTGGCTACAAGCGGATCCTTGGGGATGGATGGCGCGCTGCCATAGCCGCCGCGGTTGGGGCTCGGGAGCTGCGGCGTCGCGTCGAGAGCCACCGCAGGCGCAGCCGCGGGCTTCCCGCTGCCGTGCGCGCAGCCGAGCAGGGCGCACAGGAGGCCGAAGCGAAGCACGCGGGCCTAGACCTCGGCGCCGAGGACGCCAGCCACGCCGGCAAGCTCGTCGCCGCCTTCTGTCGCGCGATCCAAGCGAATGGCGTAGGTGACATCATCACCATCGACCCGCTCGTTGAGGACGAGCGGGCGGTCGCCCTGCGCGGTAACCAGGCTGTGCCCATCGCGGAGCCACGCCAGCGCCACGTCGCGGTGAATGGTGCGCGCGGGCAGGTTGTGCATGCGCACGCGCAGCTGGACGATCTTTCCGTCGGCGACATCCGCACCGTGAACGAGTACACGAGCCACTGGGACCTCCCTCGACCGTCTGCGTAACACGGCGCCGGTCGTCAGCTGTCGCCCGTCCGCCGGGTCAGCACCGTCGCGACCGCGATCATCACAATCGCCGAGCCCACGAGCACCGCCGCCAAGACCCACATGGTGAGCCCGTCGTCGATCGAGCCGGCCGAGCGAAAGCCAAAGTTCGCGAGCACGCCCCCCTGCGGGTAGGCCTGACGTCCGGTGCCGCGGAAGGAGGGCACCGAGAGCTCGTCCGCCGAGCGAATGCACGCTTCGAAGGCGTAGCGCGTGAACATCGTGCTGGAGACCAAGGTAGCGAGCGTGCCCATCTCCTTGAGCTTGACGATGAGCCCACCGAACGCGATCTGCGGGATGAGCGCGAGCGGCAGGGTGCCGACAGCCGCCTCGGAGCTGTTGAAGATCGCCGACATGAGCAGCCCCATCGACGAGCCCACGAGCCCGGTGAGCACCGTCACTGCGCCGAGGAGCGCGAAGGACACGCCATAGCTGGACATGCCGAGCATCAGCCACACCAAGCCCGTGAGCGTGAGGCACTGCGCCGCCACGAGCGCTCCAAGCACCGTCACCTTGGAGGCCATATAGGGCAGCACGGCGAGCCCAACACGACGTTCGCGCTGCCAGATTGCGCGCTCTGCGATCAGCTCACGCACGCTCCCGCTCGCGCCAAACCACAGCGAGGAGAGCGCGAGCATGAACATGGCGCTGGTGTCGGGGTCGGGGAAGACGAGCCACATCGCGACCGCGAGGATCGGCGCCTGCGCGAGCAAGACGGCCGTGCCCATGCGATCGCGCAGCTTCACCTTGGCATAGCGCACGGTGAGCGTCTGGTACTGGAGGCGCAGCGACCGCCTGACGCTGTCGCGATCCTGCCCGCCCGTCGCCTCGACGCCGTCGAGTCCGAGCAGGTGCTCGCGCGTGCGAACGAACTTGCGCCACGGCTCGCCGTCGCGGTAGCGCTGCTTCCAGATGCCCGGGCTGGAGTCCGGGAGGCGCCCGAAGATGGCGTCGGGTGAGCCCACATCGAACCACGCGCAGGCCTCGTCGGGCGGGCCAAACCAGGCCTGGCGTCCCCCTGGCGCGAGCACGAGCAGGTGGTCGACCATCGACATCACCGAGGGGCTCAGGTCGTGGGTGACCAAGAACACGATGCGGCCGTCGTCCGCTAGCTGGCGAACGAGCGCGACAATATCCTGCGCCGTCTGCGGATCAAGGCCGCTGGTGGGCTCGTCCAAGAACAAGATGCGCGTGCTGTGCGTGAGCAGCTCCTGCCCAAGCGACACGCGCTTGCGCTGCCCGCCTGAGATGCCGCGCCGAACCGCGTCGCCGACGCGGCTCTTGCGCACATGGTCGATGCCGAGCTCGTCGAGGACGCGGTCGACCTCCAAGCGAATCTGTGCCGCCGTCACGTCGCGCGCGAAGCGCAGCCTGCCAGCGTAGAACAGGCTCTCCTCGACGGTGAGGTCGGCGTGGACCACGTCGTCCTGCGGCACGATGCCCACGACCGAGCGGTCATTGGCGAGCAGCTGGTGAAAGTCCTGCCCATCGAGCAGCACGTCGCCCGAGTCCGCCGGCGCGATGCCTGCGATCGCGGTGAGGAGCGTGGTCTTGCCTGCGCCCGACGGGCCGACCATCGCGATGACCTCACCGGAGAACACGGTGAAGCTGACGCCGTCGAGGAGCGGCACGTCGCCGATGCTGCGCTTGAGGTCGCGCACGGAGAGCGCCGAGAAGGAGCGCGGGCCGAAGGCGGTGAGCCGCGATCCATCGCGATCGAGCTGGAGCGTGTACGGCCCGATGCGCAGCGAGTCGCCGGGCCCCATCGGCGCCGCGGCGACGGCGTGGCCGTTGAGCAGCGTGGGGCGCCCGGAGCCGAGGTCGACGACGCGCAGGCCCTCGTTGGTGCGCACCAGCTTGGCGTGCTGCAGCGCGACCTGGGGGTCCGGGAGCTGCACATTCGCCGAAGGCGAGCGGCCGATGACGCAGTCTTCGGCGCCGAGGTTGAAGCTGAAGTCGCCGTCGAGGTGGCGCGTGTCGTGCTTGCGAAAGAGCGCGCCGACGAGCATCGGGTCGATGCCGAGCTCAGCCGCTGACTGCTGCAGGCGCCCGATCTCGGAGCCCTCGATGATGCGATCGTGCGCGCACATGGCGAACAGCGCGTCCAGCAGCAGGAGCGCCTCTTCCGGCGAGTAGCGCTTGCCGAACGAGGCGAGGTCGATGTCCTCGGCGATGGCGGCCCGAAGCGCGCTCTCTTCGCCCGGTCCAAAGCGGGCGCCAAAGGCTCGGATCTCGTGCTCTTCTACCGCGGAGCGGTACTCCGGCGCGAGGGCGAGCTCGATGAGCGCCTCGGCCTCGGCCGCAGAGAGCCGCGCGCGCGCAGAGAGCGCCGCGTGCAGCGTGGCCCGCGCCTCGGGGCTGACCTCGTCGGGCAACATGCGGGTGAGCAGGCGCACAAAGTCCGCAGCGAACCGAATCGACTCGTCGCGACCGCGCGCGCCCGAGCCCAGGTGCGCGCGGAAGCGATCTTCTAGGCGCGCCGTGAGCAGCAGGAACCTCCCCAGACCCTCGTCACCGTGAACCCGACCCCCGGCGACCTGGCCGGCGGTCCAATCCTAGCGGTAGGTGAGCGCCACCGCTACCGGCACCTTCTCGACGCCCGGCTTCAGCTCGCGGGCGTAGGCGACCAAGTAGTAGGTCGCGGTCGCCGTGGGCGTGAAGGACACGACCGGATCGGGGCCAACGGCCTCGTCGCGCGCGTGAACCATGCCGTCGAGGTCATACAAGAGGATGTCGACGTTCACCGCGTCGGCGTTCGAGCAGGTCTGCACCTTGTACTGGTTCCCCTTGTACAGGGTCACCAGGTAGTTCTGGGTGGCGCCGCTCGCGAGCGAGGTGCTCGTGAGCGTGCGGATCGACCACCCCTCGGCGTAGTCGTCCCAGACCTTCTGGCGGACACAGGCCTCAGCCTCTGACTCGCCAGCAAACGCCTGGGTCCCAGTGAGCAATCCGCTGGCCAGAGCCAATACGCAAGCGAGCTTCGTCAAGATGTCCTCCCAGGTCGGTGAACTAGAGCAGCGCCAAGACGTCGTCGGTGACCTTGATGATCGCGGCGATGTCCTCTCCGGTCAACGGATCGGCCTTGTCCGCGATTCCCTTCAGCGTTTCGAGGGACGCGAGCAGCTTGTCCGCGACGCCCTCGGGGGTCTTCTCGGCGCCTTCGCCCTTCACATACTCGATGAAGTAGTCGACGACCTTGGGCTGCTTGAGCAAGCCCTGAGCCGCGGCGGGCTTGTCGGCCGGCGTGGACTTGGCGACGAGGTTCGCGCCCTCGAGCCACGAGCCCGCCTGGATGAGCGGAACGGTGCGCTTGCGCCCGTTGAACTCCAGCTCGGGGATGAGCGCGCCGGAGAGCTCGTCCGCCTCTTGCACGAGCTCGTCGCGCGTGATGGCGTCGCTCTGCAGGCGACCCTTGATGTCCTCGATGGTGGCCTGGATGTCCGAGCCGCCGCTGAGCTGCTTCATGCCGACGCCGACGGCGTCGAGGTTCGCTACAAGCTCCTCTTTGGTGGCCGTCTTGATGGTCAGCAGCATATCGGCGAGGATGACGCCCGTGCGCACCGCGACGCGGTCGAGGTCCTTCTCGGAGCTTAGATCGAAGCTGCGCTTCACGATCTTGGACGCGAGCTGACCCTCGATTCCAGAGGCGTTGAGCGCCTTTTGGGTCTCCGTCACCGACGGGACGAGGCCAACCTTCTCCGCAGAGCTCGCGAGGGAGGCCGCGTCGAGCTTCGGGGTGTCAGGGTTGGCCGGTGCCACCGGAGCCGGAGGCGTTTCGGCGGGCTTGTCGCCACCGCCACACGCCGCCAGCGCGAGGGTGGCGATCAGGATCCAGCTACGGGTCATGTCGTACTCCCAGAGTTTGTCAGGCCGGGACGTTACTGCGATCGCACTAGGACAGCAAGCCCGAGCGGTCCTTCCGCCGAGGTTCAAGCGCTCAGCGCCCTGTCGGCACGCCGCGCGCGACGCTCAAGGCGAAGACTTGTGGCCCCCTGACACGACGAGCGCCGGGGGCGGGAGGTCTGCGCTCCAGGTCACTTGCAGCCCAGCGCCCGCGAAGGTGCGCGCGAGCTGCTCCTCGGTGCGCCGCACGGTAGGCCACCGCAGCAGGCGGTCGAGCAAGGTCGCGTCGTCGCTCGCGCCGAGCGCCGCCACGATCACCTGCCCCTTCTTCGACAAGAGCTCGCGGCAGGTGTCGAGCATGGCCACCACCACGCGATCGGGCATGTATTCGACCAAGCCGTGCAAGATCACGAGGTCTTGCTTGGCGAGCGCGGTGCGCCCGCGCCCCTGGGCGAACTGCACCAGGTTCTCCTGCACGGTGCGGATCTCGACCGCCGACGAGGCCATGCCCACGTCCAAGAAGGAGAGCGCGTCGCGGCTCTGGTCGAGCACAGTGAGCAGCGTGGGGCGCTCGGACAAGGAGCGCACCAGGCTGGCGACGAGGGAGCCCGTGCCCGCGTTCACGAGCAACATCCTGCGGTTGCGATGGACGGGCAACAGCTGCTTGGCGCGCTCGGTGATCGGGTTCTTAAAGCTGCGCAGCGCCTTAAGGGTGGGGCGATCGAGCAGCCACTGGTCGAAGATCTCGCCGAGCTGGCCGTCGCCGCCGGGCGCTCCCACGAGCACGTGGGCCATGATCTCCTCGGTCGCGGAGCGGCCCTGCGGGCGCCGAATACAGCGCTCGGCCAGCGAGGAGCGCACCAAGTAGGGGTTGAGCTCACGCCCGAGCACGCGCTCCAGCGCCGTCGCCGCGTCCACATCGGGGTGCGCCACAAAGAGCGTCGCGACCTCGCGCTGCAGGCGATCAAAGAGCGTGTTCACCTGCCCCTGCGCGACCTTGTCCCCCGCGTCGTGGCGCAAGCGCGCCTCGGCGTCGACGAGGCCGTCCTTCACGAGCTGCGCGACGCGCATGGCGTCGTCGGTGACGCGCGCCGGCCCCACGCCGCCCGCGCGCGAAGAGCCGCCGAGCGCGCCGACCATGGCGTTCGTGGTGACACGACGCACCAGCCCCGCCGCGACACCCGCGATCACCCGGTAAAAAGCAGCGCTCAGCGCCGCGTTGCGGTTGAGCACCCGGTGCAGATCGTCGCGGTGCCACACGAGCACCTCGGAGTCCCGCGAGGCGCGCACGTCCGCTGAGCGCGGCGAGTCATCGACGAAGGCGAGCTCGCCCACGACCGCCCCCGGCTCCAGCAGCACGAGGATCACCTCGGGCGTAGAGCGCGAGTCGACGACCTCCAGCTGCCCCTCGCGCAAGACATAGATGTCGCCGCCCGGATCGCGGCGATGCACGAGGTATTGGCCGCGCTGCAGCTGAAGCACCGAGGCTGCGGACTCAAAGAGCTCGCGGTGCTCGCCTTCGAATTGGTCGAGGAAGTCCATCGGCGCCAGTGTAGTCAGCGCGCGACGGCGTGAACAGGCCCCAGACGACCCGCCCTCGAATACACTACCGCGGCACCTAGCTGCTCACCCGCCCGGAGGACACGCCGTGAACGCTCACCACAAGCTCAACTATGTCGAGTACCCAGCCCATGATCTTACGGCGACGAAAGCCTTCTTTGCTGCGGCCTTCGGCTGGTCCTTCGTCGACTACGGCCCCGCCTACGCGGCCTTCTCAGCGCAGGGCCTCGACGGCGGCTTCTTTCAGTCCGAGCTCGCGTCGAGCACGCAGGAAGGCAGCGCGCTCCTCGTGCTCTACAGCGAGGCGCTCGAGCGGTCCCTCGACGCTGTCGTCGCCGCGGGCGGCACCATCCTCAAGCCGATCTTCACCTTCCCGGGCGGGCGCCGCTTTCACTTTGCCGAGCCGAGCGGGAACGAGCTGGCGGTGTGGGGCGAGTAGTCGCGCGCCGAGGGCTAGACGCGACGCCCCTCGGTGCGAAGCTGTGCCCCACGCGATAGGACGCGCGCAACGGAGAAGCCCCCCATGGCCAATGACCTCGCCCAACTCACCGCGCTCATCGAGGCGCTCGCCGCCGCTGACTGGAAGACCCGGGACGACGTGAAGGCTGAGCTGCTCGCCGCCGCCGCCGCCCACCCAGATCGCACCGCAGCGCTGGACTTCCTGGAGGAGGCCAAGAAGTCCCTCGCGCTGGAGGTCCGCTGGGAGGTCGACGAGGTCCTCGAGGAGCTCGCCCCCGTCGTCGAGCCCGAGCCCGAGCCCGAGCCCGAGCCCGAGGACCCCAACGCGCCGCTCAAGGCCTCCGACCTGCAGCTGGTGTTTGACGATCCGCGCGGCATCCGCGTGTACAAGTCCAAGAAGGGCGAGCGCTGGTTCTTGAGCCAGGTCGACCCCTACAGCGGCCAGCCGCGCACGATGGAGCTCCACCCGCAAGAGGTCGCGCAGCTCAAGACGCAGTTCGCGGGCTCGCCCTACTGGGTGCTCGGCTCCGGCGCGACCCCCACCCTGTGAGCCTGGCGCTCGGCCTCGCGCTGCTGCTCGGCTGCGGGTGGAGCGTGCCCGCCTGCACCTCACCCGAGCAGGCGCTCACCCAGGGCGCCGACCCGCTCCGCTGCTCGCAAGTCGCGCGAGCCCGCGATGACCTGGCCCTGCTCGCCGGGCGGCCGCTCACCGTCGGCGTGCGCGACGCGCTCCAGCGCGACCTCACCACCGCCTGGACCCGCGATGCAGCGAGCACCCGCACGCAGCTCGACACGCTCCACCAGCAGGCGACCCTGCCCGAGGGTGCGGCGCCCGCGATCGCGCGCAGCCACGCGCTGTGGGCGGCCCTAAAGGCCGACGGTCCGCTCACAGACTCGCTCAGCGCGGCGGCCGTGCCCTGGAGTGTGCACGACGACGACCGCATGGTGCTGTCCGAGGTCGACATCGAGGGCTGGATCTTCTACGCCTCCCTCGCCCACGAGGTCGGCGGCGGCAAGGCGCTGCGCGTCTCGGTGGCAGACCGCGTCCACCTCTACGACGTTGCCAAACAGCGGTTCTCAGCGGGCTCCACCGCCGAGCGCGAGGCGCTCGTCTCCGTCGGCGCCGTGTGGCCCTCGGTCCAGCAGAGGTGGCGCGCGGCCTCCTACGAGCAGCAGCAGGCCTGGGCGCTCGCCGCGCCGCTCCCCCCCGTCCAGGATGGCACCGCCGCGGAGTATGTCGAAGCGGTCCTGCGCGGGGACGTCGTACAGCACGCGCGCGCCCTCAACGAGACGCTTGGGCCGCTGGCCCTCACGGGTTCTTGACCGGCCCAAGCGCCTTTGCACGAACCAAAGAGTGGGTGCGGGTGTCGAAGGAACCCGCCCGCACTTCGGCGTGGCGATCGACGACGTCAGCGACGAGGTCTAGGATGTCCGCCACCACGTTCCCCCATCGAGAGCCCACCGTGTCCCCTGCCGACGACGAACCCAGCACGAGCCGCGACGATCTGCAGCGCATCCTGATCGCCTGGGGAGGCGCGAGCACGGGCGTCGGCGTCCTGCTCACCGTGCTCGGGCAGGTGACCGGCAGCGACCCCACGCGCGCGTGGGCCTTGGCCGCCACGGCAGCGGGGCTGCTCGCCGGCGTCGCAGCTTGGCGCTTGGACGCGTGGCTCGGCCGCGATCGCCCCACGCTGCTCGACGCGCACGGCCGACGGGTTCGTTCGGTCGGAAGCTGGCTCTTCGCGCTCCCCCTCGCCACGGGCGCCGCCACCCTGCTGCTCCTCGCCGTCGTTGGCTCGGTGCGCACGGGGTCGCTGCTCCCCGCGCTGGTCTTTGGCGGCCTCGCGCTCTCGCTCGGGTGGGTCGCACGGAGCGCGTTGACCCAGAGCCGCCTCAAGGTCGCGCTCACCCTGGCGGACGCCGGCAGCGCGCGGCCAGCCCGCGCCGCCCTCCTCGACCTAGCGGAGGCCTGGTGGACCACCACGCCTGGCCGCGCCCACGCGCAGCTCACCCTCGGCTACCTCGCCCTCGTCGAGGACGAGCTCGACAGCGCCGCCCGCTGGTACAGCCTCCCGCGCGAGCGCGCTGTCGGCGGGCACGCAGCGGTCGGCCTCGCCCTCGTGCGCGCGCTTCAAGCGCGGTACGACGAGGCAGAGCACCACGCGCAGCGCGCCACCCAGCTCGGTCGCGGCGGGGTCCAGGCCGAGGTGGACGGCGTGCGCTTGCTGTGCTTGCTCCTCCAAGAAGGCCCGAACGCAGCGAGAGAGCACGGCGAGCGCCTGTTCGATGAGCGCGCCGGCGGGCTGTTTCGCGTCGCCCTCGCCGTCGCACACCACCGCGGCGGCGCGCCGGACCTCGCAATAGATCGACTGCGCGGTGCGCTGTCCACCGCCGCCATGCCGCCACTCAGGCGTATCCTACCGGATCTTGGGCAGATCGCGGCTGACGAGCGCTGATCGACGGGTATAGTGTAGGCGGCCCTCACCCTTTGTGAGGCCGACACTCCTCGTCCATCTGCACCTCTCGTCCTCAGGAGGCCACCATGCCCTCGCAGAGCCATCGTCCGTCGTCCACGGAGGAGGTCGCTACCTCCACCACGACCACCGAGACCAGCACCAGCACCACCAACAACGACTCACGCCCCGCGTACGAGTTCCTGTGGGATCGCTGGTTCGGCTCTTCGAATGACAACCAGGTGGTGGAAGAGGTCACGCCGGCGCCGCAAGAGGTCGACAACGCCATCGAAGCGGCGGTCGCCGACGTCGACAACGCCAGCGAGATGGGCGACATGCTCTCCGCTGCGGAAGACGAGCTCACGTCCTCCCAGGCCTACAAGCTGGAAGAGGACATGTACGTCACCGCCGAGAAGGGCGGCGAGAAGGTCAGCCTCGCCGCGGGCAGCCAGTACACGGTGAAGTCCGAGGACCTCCCCAGCTGGGGCGACCAGTGGAAGAACATCGCGCGCAACTTCGGCACCACCCCCGAGAAGCTCGCGGCCTTCAACGGCGACGTCGATCTGGCCGAGGGCGTGCAGATCTACGTCCCGTCGGCTGAAGAGCGCCTCTTCGCCGAGTACCGCAAGAAGTACAGCTACGACGAAGCGATCACCGAGTTCTACAAGGCGAAGCAAGGCCCGAGCGTTCAGGTCTACGCCTCCGCGTCCGAGCGCGCCTCAGGCAAGGTCGGCGAGAGCTACGGCACCAAGGGCGTGGATGGCGGCAAGTTCATGACGCCCAACCCCGAGCTCGCCGGCGCCAGCTCCAAGCGCTCCGAGCAGGTGAACGGGCACACCGAGTACAAGGTCTTCTGGGTCCAGGACTTCTGGAAGTGCTCGATCTTCATGAACGACGCGGTCTTCATGGGCGGCTACAAGCCGGCGTTGATGGAGAACAAGCACTACTCCACCGCCGGTCGCGCCCACCAGAGCACCGTCTACAAAGAGGTCGGCGTCAAGGACGCGCGCCCCGGCGACGCTTGGCAGCGCTTCGGCGGCACCGGCTCGGACGAGTCGCACAACGCCATCCTCTCCTCCTTCGTGGACGTCAAGAGCAACTCCTACAGCCCCGACGTGGAGACCTGGGAGTTCAAGATCATCGGCGCCGAGAGCGATCGCGCCGCTGAGTCCGAGCAGTCCAAGACCATGAAGAGGGGCACCAACGAGATGACGGACGGCAAGAAGATCCGCTTCCTCCGCCCGCAGCAGAAGCGCTAGCGGCGCAACTTGCTCCGCCCCTCGCTCCAACGCGCCCTGGTCACCGGGGCTCTCCTCCTAGGAGGTAGCTCCGTGTCCGAAGCCGCCACGCTCCCCGATCCCCCCGTCTCCGTCGCGCGCCTCACGGTCGAGCGCCAGGGTGTGTCGCACACCGTGGTGCTCTCCGAGGTGCGCACGTGGCAGAACCGCGTGCTCGACGGCGACGTCACCGCGCACATCGTGCAGCCGAGCACCGCCCTCGCCCCCGTCGTTCACCGCGGCGAAGGCACCGTCGTCTGGCTGCTCGGGCACGACCTCGGCACCCACGACACGCTCGGAGACACGCTCATCACCTACTCGCTGCTCTTGGAGCTCGCGCCGCGCCCGTCGGGCCACCTGCGCGCGCTCTGGTACGAAGACCACCAAGAGCTCCCGCGCACCTTCGCCATGGGCGCAGGCCCCGCGCTGCCCGGCCCCATGAAAGGGCTCGTCCAGCTCGACCTCACGCTCACCGACGCCGACTACGGCGACGAGGTGCACATCACCGGGTCGCTGCGCCGTCCCTAAGCCCCTCGTGCGCCAGCAGGACGCGCTTCGCGTCGAGCCCCCACGCGAAGCCGCCGAGGCGACCGCCAGCGGCCAACACGCGGTGACAGGGGATGACGAGCGCGAGCGGGTTACGGCCGACCGCCGTGCCGACAGCGCGCGTGGCGCCCGGGCGGCCGATCGTGCTCGCGAGCGCGCCGTAGGTGGTCGTCTGCCCCACCGGCACCGCGTGCAGCGCGCGCCACACCTGCACCTGAAAGTCGGTGCCCGCCAGCCCGATGGGGAGCCGCGCGAGGGCGCCGAGCTCGCCGCGGGCGTAGCGCTCGAAGGCCGGGCCAGCGGGGGTGGGCGAGACGCTGTGCCCCTCACGCAGCGCGCGCCAGCGGTCAGAGCCCGCGCGATGCACGCCCCAGAGCGCGTCGTCGCGCCACACCAGACCAAGGAGCCCGATGGGGCTGTGTACTTCGTCGAGAAACATTGCCGCCTCCACGCCAACGGTAGCCGGTCGGACGTCGCCGTGTCATTATTGGCGCCACATTGGAGGTCCCGTGCGCGCTGCGCTCCTGTCAATCTTGCTGCTCTCGGGCTGCGGACTCGCGGTACCGGGCGCACAGTCCGAGCCCGAGCCCGACTATCCGCTGTGCTGGGACCCCAAGCCCATCGAGAGCGGCCCGACCTGGTGGGAAGCCCACGGCGACAGCGCCTCGTGCTACGCCTTCACCGAGTTTGCGAGCGAGTGCCCCGGCGCTATCTGCGTGGACTCAGCGGGCTACGAGAGCGGCGGCACCCGCTGCTGGGACCACGACGGCGCCCTGCGCACGACGGCGTGGTACACGGACGGCTACGAGGAGGGCGACTTCTGCGTGTCGGACGACGGCCAGCGCGTGGAGGGCGGGCTGTCCGGAGGGCGCGGCGAGCGCTTCTCGTGCACGCCCGTCCGCTCCACCTTCACGGGAGCGTGCCTCGACGCCGCGACGCCCCCCATCACCGTCGACGGCTTGCCCGTGCTGTGCGAGCTCGAGCTCTCCCAGCTCAGGTGGGCGCCCGCGACGCTCGACGACGCCCTCGCCCGGAACGCCTGCTTCGCGACCGGCTCGTGCACCGCCGCGGACGGGCGGGCGCTCACGGTGGTGATGGATGTGGACGACTGGATGTGGCGTACCCAGGTGGCCCTCTATGACACGGCGACGGGCGCGTTGGTCTCGGGGAACACCAGCGGCGGCGTGGACCTGTACGACCCCTGCCTGCACGGCGCGAGCTACGGCGGCGTGGAGCCCTCCTGCTTCGACGTGCCCGTCACCCCGACCGCGGGCTGTGCCCCGCCGGTCCCCTGATTGAAGGACACCATGTGCGTTCTACCTCTATTGTTGATCGGTGCGTGCGCGACGACGAGCCCGGGTCCCGCGCCCGACGCCGGCGCGGACAGCGGCACATCGGCGCCTGCCCCCACCGATCCGGGGCCCGTCGATCCGGGAACCGCCCCTCCAGGAAGTACGAGCTACCCTCCGTGCTGGGACCCCGCCCCCGTCTCAGGCGCCGACTGGTGGACCGCGACCGCGGACGCCGACACGGCCTGCTACGACGTGCTCCAGTACGCAGACGACTGTCCAGCCTCGCTCGAGCTCGTCCAGAGCGACGGCTTCACGGGGAGATCGTACACCTTCGATCACGCGGGGCAGCTCGTCGCCGTGGCGTGGTTCACAGACTCCGTCGAGTTCGACGACTTCTGCGTCGATGAGCACGGCGCGCTCATCCAGAGCGCACCGCTCGGGCGCGGGCTCCGCGTCTCGTGCGCGTCCGTCGCGTCCTCGCAGAGCGCGGGCTGCATCGGGAGCTCCTCGCCGTTCCCCTTTCCGTCGCCCACCGCGCTGTGCGTCGACGACCTCGCCCACGCCTCGGCCGCACCCACGCCGCTCGCCACTGCGCTCGCGAGCCCCAGCTGCTTCGGTGTGGGGCAATACGACGACTCGGCGGGTTCGTCGTTCACCGTCGTCGTCGATCCCGGCCGCTGGGGCTTCCAGTTCCGCGTCACGACGATCTACGCGGGGCTCTTGGACCCGCCGATCGCGGTCTTCGATCCCAGCCAGGTGCGCGCTCAGTGCGAAGCCGGCACCTGGTTCGGCCCGACACAGCCCGAGAGCTACAGCACGCCCATCACCGCCAGCGCCGGCTGCACCCTGCCCGAGCCGTAGGGCGCGGCGAGCGCTGATCCGACCCGGCCGAATGCTCGAGCCCCAAAGCACGAGAGCCCGCCGATCCGAAGATCGACGGGCTCCCGGGTTCGCCAGGAAGTGGTTGAGACTACAGCTTCTGGCTGTAGAACTCGATGATGGCCGCTTCGTTGAGCTCGAACGGGAGATCCGTGCGATCCGGAGCGGTGATGAGCTTGGCGACGCCCTTCGCCGGATCGAACTCGATCCAAGACGGACGGGGGGTGCCGGCAGACTCGCCGATAAGGGTCTGCATGAAGGGCTTAGCAAGCACCTTCTCAGCGACCGCAACCTCGTCACCGGGCTTCACGTGGAAGCTGGGACGGTCGACGCGGTGGCCGTTGACCTTGATGTGCCCGTGAACGACGATCTGACGCGCCTGGGGGATGGTCTTAGCCAAACCCATGCGGTACACGATGCTGTCCAGGCGGGACTGGAGGAGCTGAACGAGGATGAGACCCGAGGGTCCCTTCAGGCGCGAGGCACGCTTGACGTAGCCTTGGAACTGACCCTCGAGGATGCCGAAGTGGAAGCGAGCCTTCTGCTTCTCAATCAGGCGGACCTTAAAGTCCGAGGGCTTCTTCTTGCGCTTGGTACCGTGCTCACCGGGGGGGAACGGCCGATCCAGGGTAGGAGCAGTCGTCAGACCGGGAAGCACCGTGCCCACATACCGGCACTTCTTGAGCCGGGGTCCACGATAACGAGCCATAATGGCCTCCAAATACGGTGCGTTGGGAAGCGGTCGTGGGGGCTAATCGACGTCGGAGCGACAGAATTGCCGCTCTTGGAGCATCGTGGGCCACGCCCGCGAGGGATCTACGAAGCTACTTGATCTCGCGATGGATCGTGTAGCGGCGCAGGAACGGGTTGTACTTCTTGAGCTCGAGACGAGCGGGGGTGTTCCGCTTGTTCTTTTGCGTGGTGTAGCGGGACATGCCCGGGACACCAGAGTCGCGCTGCTCAGTGCACTCCAGGTGGATGACCTGGCGAGCGAGTCCTTTCTTCTTCTTGGCCATCGTGGCCTCCTCAAATGGCGAACCGCCGCCGTGTATCGCACCCCCCCATCCCTGTCAACGCGGGATGATGGACGATCCGACGGACGCCAGGTCTCGAAGCTGTGCGATCTTTGCGACGAATGCGTCCGCTACCTGCTCGACCTCATCGTCGGTGGTGTGCCATCCAAGCCCGAGTCGCACCGCGCCGTGCGCGATCGCGGGGGGGACACCCATCGACGTGAGCACATGGGAGGGCTCCAGGGTCTCGCTGCTGCAGGCCGAGCCGGACGAGCAGGCGACGACGGTGCGCAGGCTCATGATGAGCGCCTCGGCTTCGACCCCAGCCGCGCTAAAGAGCAGGTTCCCAGGCAGACGTTGGCCGACTGAGCCGTGCAGCACGACCTCGCCCGCGCTGTGCAGCCGCTGCCACAAGCGCTCCCGCCGCGCGCGCACCCGCGTCGGCAGCTCGCCGCGCACCGCCGCGTAGGCCCCGACCGACGCGGCGCCAAAGCCGACGATCATCGGCACCGGCAGCGTGCCCGAACGCAGGCCGCGCTCTTGCCCGCCGCCGTACACGAGCGGCTCCAGGTGAACGCGAGGACGCCCACGTCGCACGACCAGCGCGCCGATGCCCTTGGGGCCGTACATCTTGTGAGCGGTGAGCGACATCAGGTCGACGCCGAGGGCGGCCATGTCGAGCGGCATCCACGCCGTCGCCTGCACGGCGTCGGTGTGCACGAGCACGCCCCGCTCGCGACAGGCCGCCGCGATGTCAGCCACCGGCTGCACCGTGCCCACCTCGTTGTTGGCGAGCATGACGGACACGAGGACCGTCTCGGGCCGCAGCGCGGCGAGGATCGCCTGGGGGTCGACCACGCCGTCCGCGCCCGGGTTGACCACCGTGAGCGCGACGCCCTCGCGCTCGAGCTGGTGCGCCGCGTCGAGCACGGCCTTGTGCTCCAGCCCGCTGCACACGACGTGGCGCTCTCCCGAGCCCGCGGCGCGCAGGGCGCCGAGGACCGCGAGGTTGTTCGCCTCTGTGGCGCCGGAGGTGAAGAGCACCTCCTTGGGCGAGGCCCCGACGAGGGCGCCGACCTGCTCGCGGGCGAGCTCCACCGCAGAGCGCGCCTCCAAGCCGTAGCTGTGCGTGCGCGAGCCCGCGTTGCCAAAGCGCTCGGTGAACCAGGGCAGCATGGCGTCGACCACCGCTGCCTCGCAGGGGGTCGTCGCGTGATTATCCAGGTAAATCGGTCGATTCATAGGGTCACCCCGTGATAGTCTCGCCGCCATCGACGCGCAGCACGTTGCCGGTCATCCACGCGAGGCCTGGCGCCACCAGCGCGGCGATCGCCTGCGCGATGTCCTCGGGGGCGGTGAGGCGCCCCGACGGGTTGCGCGCGAGGGCCTTGGCGAGCAGCTCGGCGCTGCCCGGGATCTTGTCGAGGGCGGGCGTCGGCGTCACGCCGGCCATGATCGCGTTGGCGGTGATGCCGTGGGGGGCGAGCTCGACGGCGAGCTGACGCACGTGGCTCTCCAGCGCGCACTTAGCGGCCGACACGGCGCCGTAGGCCGGCCAAGCGGCAATGGAGCCCGACGAGGTCATGGCGAAGACGCGCCCGCCGCGCCCGAGCAGCTCCTTGGCGACGAGGTCCTGCGTCCAGTACACGAGGCTGTTCGCCATCACGTCCAAGGTCATGTCGAGCTGGCGGCGGGAGAGCGCCGCGTTGCCCTCGGCGATGAAGGGGCGGAGCGTGCCAAAGGCGATCGTGTGCATGAGCACCTGCACGCCCACCCCAGAGGTCGCGCAGGCCTCGGCGAGCTGCGCGATCGCTTGCCCGCGCACGTCGTCGTCGGCCGCGTTCGCGTTCACGAAGATCACCGGCACGCCGTAGCCCTCCAGCTCCGCGAGCAGTGACTCTACGGCCGGCATCGTGGAGCGCCGATCCAAGTGGAGGCCGAAGATCGGGTGCCCCGCCCGCGCCAGCTCGCGCGCCGTCGCCGCTCCAAAACCCGAAGACACACCGAGGATCACCGCCCAGCCCTTGCTCATCGCACCTCCATTCGCTGCACCAGTCCGCTAACGCGAACGGCCGCGTCGGCGGTCCCGGGCAGGGATCCGTCGACGCGGCCGTGAGCGCTAAGGCCGCTTGAAAACGGGGCCTTAGTGAGCCGGAGCCGGGGGAGCCGGGGGAGCCGGAGGAGCCGGAGGCATGCCGGGCATCGGGGGAGCCGCGGGGCCAGCAGGCTCGTCCAAGTACTCGATCTTGGCGTCGGTCTTGATCTTCTCCAGGTAGGTCTGAACGACCTCGCCCTGGATGGAGCTCTTGAGCTCGTCCTTCACGTCCTCAAGGGGGGTGGCGTCGCGCTTCTCTTCCACTTCGATGATGTGGAAGCCGAAGCGAGACTCGACCGGGCCGACCACGTCGCCCTGGTTGGCCGCGAAGGCGGCGTTGGCGAAGGGCTCCACCATGCGCTCCTTCTCGAACCAGCCGAGCTCGCCGCCCTTGACCTTGGAGCCGGGATCGGTGCTGAACTCGGCCGCGAGGGCCGCAAAGTCACCGCCAGCCTTGAGCTTGGCCATGACGTCGTTGGCGGTGGCCTCGTCCTTGACGAGGATGTGGCGGGCGCGGACCTGCGGGCGCTTGTACTGGACGGCGCGCTTGTCGTAGGCCTCTTGCAGCATGGCGTCGGTGACGCCCTCTTCGCTGATCTGGTCCAGGACCTCGGCGGCGAGCACGTCGCGCTGCACCATGGCCAAGGAGACCTGCACCTCGGGCTTCTTGTCGAGGCCGCGCTTGAGGGCTTCCTTGTAGAGGAGCTGACCGACGGCCAAGCGCTCCTTCAGCTGCTTGAACTGGCCCGTGCGCTTCATCTGCTCGAGCTGCTGCGGGGGCATGCGGCCGGTGACGGCGTCGAGCATGTCCTGGGTGACGGTCTCGCCGTCGACGGTCATGATCGCCGCGCCCGTGGCGTGGAGGGTGCCGGGGGGGTCGACGGGCACAGGAGGCGGGTTGCAACCAGCGATGAGGGCAGCGAGAACGATGAACTTGCGCAAGGGCGGATCCTCCAGAGGTGATGACGTTGGGGTGCTAATGCCCTCGTCGACGCGTGGCGAGAATCCGCGCGGCGCAGTTCGGGCGCCGTGCTACTAGGTTGGCGGAGGATCCCCATGCTGGTGCTGTCCCTGCTCCTCGCCGCCGCGAGCGCCGCCGAGCCCACCTTGGACCTGACGTGGCGCGGGGCGTCCGCTGAGCTCATGGTCACGCCGCCTGCGGGGGAGCACGTCAACGCCGACGCGCCCGCCGAGCTCACCGCGGACTGGGCCGGCAAGCACGCCGCCATCACCGGCCCCGGCGCCTCTATATTGGGCGGCCTCGCCCTCAACGACGTGGGCGGCACCACGCTCTCAGCGATCCTGCGTGTCTCTTTATGCACCAATGACGGCGCGACCTGCCGCTCGGTCGATCTCCACGCGCGCGCGACGCCCCCAGCCTCCCGCAAGGGTCACCTCACCCTCGCGCCCACCGGCGCCCACGACGACGCCTCGCCCTTCCGCGCCGACGCCCAAGCGGCCTACGACGCCGCCGTCGACGAGGCCCGCGACACCGGGCGCTTGCTCTTGCTGGACTTCAGCGCGGTGTGGTGCCCGCCCTGCAACCTGATGAGCGCCGAGGTCCTGCACGCGGAGCCCGCCCCCGAGGAGCTCGAGGACTACGTCGTCGTCGTGCTGGACGTGGACGATCCGAGCAGCTGGGCGCTCAAGGATCGCCATCACATCGGCTCCTACCCGACGGTGGTCGTCACCGACGTCGACGGCGACGAGCTCTCGCGAAACGTCGGCTACGACACCCCCGAGGCCCTCCGCGCCTGGCTCGCCGAGAGCGCCACCGCGCCGTCCGGGAGCGGCGACGAAGCCGCCGTGGACCCCGCCTCAGTCAGCCCGGAGGAGGCCGGCGAGATCGCGTGGCGCCTCATTCGGCGCGACCAGGGCGACCCCACCGCCTGGCTGGACCGCGCCTCCCTCGCCCCGAACACGGTGCCCTTCCGCCTCGCCCGCGTCTCGCACGCCCCCTCGGTCGAGGACATTCAGTGGCTCGCCGCCAACGCGCCGGAGCGCGGCCTCTCGTGGGTGTTCCCAGCGGCGGAGCTCATCAAGACGCAGGACGACGCCAAGAGCCCGCTGCTCTACGCCATCCGCCGCGCCCTGTCCACCGCGAGCGGCCCCCAAGCGGCTGACCTGCTCTACCTCGCGGCCACCATGAGCGACGACGCCCAAGGGCCGCTGCTCTACGCCGGCGCCGCCGCCGCCCTGCGCGCCTCGCTCTCCGGAGACGCGCAGCGGGACCGCGGCTACTGGACCTGGCTCGCTGAGCTCGAGGCGCACAGCGGCGACTTGAGCAACGCGCTCGCGATCTTGGAGGACGCGAGCGCCGCCTTCCCCGACGAGCCCACCTTCTGGCTCGCCGAGTCCGCCCTGCTCCTCGACGCCGAGCGCCCCGAAGACGCGCTCGCCGCTGCCGATCGGGCCATGCCCCTCGCCTGGGGTGACAACCGGCTGCGCGTCGCCCTCGCCCGCGTGGACGCCCTCGTCGCGCTCAACCGCCTCGATGAAGCGCAGTCCTTTGCCGAGCGCGTGCTGGCCGAGGTCCCAGCGCCCCCCGAGGGACTTGAGGTGCGGGCGCATCGCTACCGCCACCAGCTCCGCGAGCACGCCAAGCTCCCGTAGCTGTCCCGCCCGGTTAGCCTCAGTGCAAGGCTAGGAGCTCCAGCATGAGTCGCTTCTTCGAACAGATCATGGGCGTCTACTTCGACGACCTGGACTCCTTCCGCATCCTGCACAACGCGCGCTACTTGCTGCTCTTTGAGCGCACGATCGGCGCGTTTTGGTCGCACGTCGGCATCGCGGGCTTCGACGACCCCACGCACCACGACCGCTACCACTTCGTGCGCGCCAACCAGATCGAGTACATCACCCCCGTCACTGGCGTCGGCGACGTGCGCGTGCGCGTGTGGATTGAGAAGCTCGGTCGCACCTCGCTCACCTTCGGCTTTCGCATCATGCCGCTCCACGAAGACAGCGATCACGCCCGCGGCAGCCGCACGGTCGTCTGCGTCGACCCCGACACGCACAAGCCCACGCCCTGGTCCGACGCGCTTCGAGCGCGCGTGCAGCCGTGGATCGCGACGGTCGCACCATGATCCTCTTGCTGCTCTCGCTCGTGGCCAGCGCCCAGACCCTCGACGTTGGGCTCGCGGGCGAGGTCGTGGTCGAGGGCCAGCTCGCTGTTCGTTCCAGCCGCAGCGCGCTCGTCGCGCAGATCCGCGACCAGGGCTGGGAGCTCAAGCGCCGCGACGGCGACGACATGGTGTTCACGCCGCCCAAGCCCTGGATGGGCAAGGCGCGCCTGCACCCCGACGGCACCCTCGACTTCTCCCGCCCCGTAGCGGTGCCCAAAGAGGCCGACCTCGCTGAGATGACGGGCTACGGTGACTTTGGCGCCACGGATCGCGACGCGCCGCTGGTCGGGCTCGTGAGCGAGGACGCTGTCGCCGCGGGCACCTCCAGCCAGAGCGCCGGCCACCCCTACCCTGTGATTACGCCTCGCCTCGGGCTCTACATCTTGCCGCGCCGCTCGCTCCTCGACAGCGTGCACGCCGAGCTGCTCGACGCCGTGGCTCCACAGCGCGACCGCTACCGCGCCGCCCAAATGGCCCACACCAACCAGCACCTGCTGGACACCCTCCCCGATCGGCTCGACGCGCTCTGGTCCGCCGGGACACCGCTCCTGTCCGATGCGCCGCTCTCTGGCCAACAAGCGCGCAAGGAAGAGGCGCTGCGCTACTGGGCCTCGCTCCCCGACACCAGCGCGGGCCGCGCGTTGGCCGCGTCGCTGGAGGCGTGGCTCAACGGCGTGGTGCAGTCCTCCGCCGTGCCGGTTCGCCCCGAAGAGGCCGACATGGCTTACACCGCCCGCGGCGATACATGGCGCTTTACCCTTCTCTTTCCTGACACGCCGGAGTCCCCTTGAGCCAGACCGACAACGTGTGGAGCGCCGCCGACGAGAGCGTGCCCAGCGCCCCCGCCGACCTGCCACCCCTCGCTTACGGCGAAGGCTACACCAACACCGAGTGCTTCAACTTCGGCACGCTTTGGCGTCTGGGCGTCGCGCTGCTCGTGGAGAACCCCACCCTCACCGGGGTCGCCGCTGGCGCGTTCATCGCCCTGCAGATCACGCAGGTCGTGCTCAGCACGGCCGTGAGCGTCGGCCTCACGCTCAGCACCGTCGCCGCCAACCAGACGGGCTTGGACGTCCCGCCGGATGTCATCGCCCAGCTGGGGCAAGCCGCGGTCGCGCTGCTCTTCCTGCCCTTCACCATGTTGGTGCAAGCGGGCACGCTCGTCGCCTTCGCGACCTACATCACCAGCGATGAGTCCCGGTTCTCACTGCTCGTGACCAGCGTGCGCGCGGCCGTCATGGCGCTCGTTTACGGCATCATCGGCGGCGCGATCGGCTTCGCGCTCATCGCCATCTTCGTGGCGATGCCGGCGGGGCTCGGCTTTGTGCTGGGTGGTGGCATAGGCGCTGGCGAAACAGCTGTCATAAGCACGGCAATCGGCGGCTTTCTTGGACTCCTCGTCGGCATCGTGCCCATGCTCTACGTCAGCTACGGGCTCCTGCTCGGCACCTACGCGGTCGTGCTCGACGGCATCAGCCCCGTCGAGGCGCTCGCCGTCGCCTGGGAGGGCGCGGACGGCGTACGCCTCCACCTGTTCCTCTTCGCCCTCTTGTTCGGTGTCGCCTCGGCCTTCGCGCCCTGCACGCTCTACCTGCTGCTGATCCCCGCCATCGCCATCTTCCACGGCGGCCTCGCCGCTGCGTGGCTCGCGCACAGCCGCTCACGCGCCGTTGTCGACGCCTGGCCGTTCTTTGAGCGCAACCCCGTCTCGCTAAAGCACAGCATCGGTTGATCGCTTCGCGCCCACCCGCAATCCAGCCGCCGCTCGCTTGCTACTAAGCGCAGGGTGTGCGAGCCTTGCCCTCGTTACCACGCCCGGAGCCCCCCATGTCGCACCGCGCCCTCCTCGCCCTCGCCCTCGCCCTCGCCATGCCCCTCTCCGCTTGGGCGCAAGACACCAAGGGCTTTGACGCGCACGGCTTCGCGCCCACCGCGCTCGACGGCGATCCACGCGACCCGCTCACGGTGGAGCGGCCGGGCAGCATCAGCGGCGGCGACGCTTGGCTCGGCGCTGCCTTCGAGTACGCGAGCAACCCGCTCACCGTGCAGCTGCAGTACCCCGAGGGCAGCCCGATCCCGCCATCGGAGACGTTCGACGCCCTCAGCAACGTGGTCGCCATGAACCTCAGCGCTGGCTACGCGCCAGCGCGCTCGCTGCGCTTCCACGTGTCCGCGCCGATCTACATGGCGAGCACCTTCGTCAACGCCAACGACTTCGCCATGGAGACGCCCCCGTCCCAGAACGGCGCTGGGCTCGGCGACGTGCGCATCTCCGGCATGATCGGGATCGCGCGCCCGGACGCCACCGGCTTCGGCATGGGCCTCGTGCCCTTCGTCGAGCTGCCCACGGGCACCGCCAGCCACTTCCTCGGCAAGCCCGGCGCCGCAGGGGGCCTGCTGCTGGCCACCACCTTTGAGCTCAACGCCCTCACCATCACCGCCAACCTCGGCGCTGGCGTGGACTCGGGCGACGCGATCGGCAACTGGTCCAGCGGCGTGCGCGCCATGGGCGGCCTCGCGTTTGGCTACCTGCTGTCGGACAACATCGGCGTCAACGCCGAAGCGCACCTCACCCCGGCGGTCTCAGCGCCCGTCGACGGCTCCATCTCCCCCGCCGAGGGCCTCATCGGCCTGCGCGGTCGCACCGAAGGCGGACTTCACTGGGGTCTCGCGGGCGGCGGCGCGCTCAGCCACGGCACTGGCGCCTCGGACCTGCGCCTGCTGCTCACGCTGGGCTACGGGCACCTCTCCGGCGCCAAGGGCGATCGCGACACCGACGGCATCAGCGACGAGCTCGACAAGTGCCCCAAGGAAGCCGAGGTCATCAACACCTACAAGGACGACGACGGCTGCCCCGACGCCGGCGGTACTTTGTCGATCACGGCGCTCCTTCGTGGGCAAATTCAAGAGTACGTCGACGTGACGGTCGACGGCGCGGACACCGACGGCAACCCCTTCTCGGTGACGGCGCAGACCACGCTGCCCGACCCGATCGCGGTGCCCGTGCCCTCGGGTGACTACCGCATCACCGCCAAGATCCCTGGCTTCACCGCCGATCAGCCCTTCACGATGGGCGAAGGCAAGACCTCGGTCGAGGTCCAGCTCATCGCGCAGACCCCGGCGCACGTCACCTTCCGAGCCACCGACTCCGCCGGCGGGAGCATCGCGCGCGCGGGCCTCTCCGTCATTCAAGACGGCACCGCCTTCCAGTCCGAGGCGCTCGACGACTCCGGCACCGTCGTCTTCGACCTGCCACCGGGCAAGTACGTCTTCTACGTGAAGGCCAAAGGCGTCGGCGAGTGGCGCCGCCTCATCACAGTCCTGCCCGGCCAAGAGCTCGACCTGCTCGCCGAGATCGGCGCGGCACGGACGCAGATCGTCGACGATCACATCCAGCTCCTCGACAAGGTCTACTTCCCCACCGACTCCGACGAGATCGAGCAGCGCTCCTTCTCCCTGCTGGAAGAAGCAGCGGCGCTGCTCGCCACGCGTCCCGACATCCTGCAGGTCGAGGTCCAAGGGCACACCGACTCCGAAGGCACGGACGCCGACAACCTCGATCTCTCCCAGCGCCGCGCCGCAGCGGTCATGCGCTACCTCACCGCGCAGGGGATCACCCCCGATCGCCTCACGGCCGTGGGCTATGGCGAGACCAAGCCGGTCGGCAGCAATGACACGCCCGAGGGCCGTGCCATGAACCGTCGCGTCGAGCTGTTCATCACTCGACGCGTTGAATAGGGCTCTTCAGGCCTCGCCCTGACGATTCCCCAATCACGGCGTTGCTCGTCGCGGGGATTTAGGGCACAATGTCGGCTGAAGGCTCCTCTCCTTCTCTATGAGGTGGTTTGATGTCTGTGCTCGCTGATCCATGGGGCAACTATTATTTCGCCCTTGAAATCGACGATGTCGAGGTCGCACACTTTCGCGAAGCCTCCGGCATCAAGTCCAGCTCCACGATCTTCAAGATCGAGGAGGGCGGCTACAACGGCGATACTCACAAACGAGTTGGCCAGAGCCGCTGGGAGAACATCGTCCTCAAGAAGGCGTTGACGCGCACGCACGAGTTCGAGGCGTGGCGCGACAAGTACCTGACGGATGACGGCTGGAAGGAGCGCCCGACCGCTAGCGGCGCGATCATCGTGAAGAACAACGCCGGCGAAGAGATGCGGCGCTACATCTTCACGGCCTGCTGGCCTGTGTCCTGGGAGGGCCCGACGCTCAACAGCGGCGCCTCCGATCTCGGCACCGAGACGCTTGAGATCGCGTTCGATGAGCTCTACATCGACGCCAAGCCCAAGCCCAAGGAAGAGCCGCCCAAGAAGCCGGCGCCCAAGAAGTTCGAGACTCCGAAGGTCCAGTTCGAGCTGGACAGCGACAAGCTCACCCCGGAAGGCGAAGCCACCATGGCCCAGCTGTCCAAGGACATCGGCGAGTGCGACGTGAAGGAGATCTGGGTCGAAGGCCACACCTGCACGCTCGGGCCAGGCGGCAATGGCTCGGGGACGAGCCACGCCTACAACCAGGACCTCTCCGGACGCCGCGCCAACACCTGCGCGGACTACCTCAAGAAGGACCACCCGGATCTCATCATCCACTCCAAGGGCTACTCCTTCGACAAGTCCACCGCGTCCAACGACTCGCCCTCGGGCCGCTCCGCGAACCGCCGCACCGAGTTCTGGACCGAGCCGCGCTCTGGGCTTCGTGCCGGTGAGTCGGCAGGCCCCGCGCCCAAGTAGTCAGCGCCGGTAGGGCGATCCCACGCCGGCTAGCTCGTCCGCGACCTCCCGCACTCGCGCCGCCTCTGCGGCGGAGTGCTGGAGGAGCGCGTCGTGCAAGCCGCGGTGCGCGAGCCCGTGGCTCGACCAGGTGAGCTGCGGCACGAAGCCGCGTGCGAGCTTGTGTTCACCGCCATGCCCTGGTTCAAAGCGCTGAATTCCTTCGCGCAAGCAGAGCTCGATGGGTGCGTAATAGCACAGCTCGAAGTGCAGGAAGGGGTGCTCACCGAGCGCGCCCCAGTAGCGCCCGTAGAGCGCGGCGCCCTTGCGCACTAGGTAGGCGCCAGCGACGAGCTCGCCGTCGAGGCGCGCGGTGAGACCAAGGACCCGCCCGCGCCACGAGACGCTCAGCGCCTCGAAGGTGTCGCGGTTGAGGTAGCGCGCGCCCCACGCGCCGAACTGATCGCAGGTGTGAGCGTAGCAGCGCTGCAGGTGGTCGAGCACCTCGCCCGCAGGGTCTTCGTGCCACTCCAGCTCGTAGTGAGCGGCCTTCGCGCGCTCTTGGCGGATGTTCTTGCGCTTCTTGGCGGTGAGCGCCCCCAAGAAGTCCTCGAAGGTCGCCCACCCTCGGTTCTCCCACTGGTACTGGAACTGAAGGCGCGGAAACAAGCCGCGCTGCGCCAGCCAGGTCGCCTCCTCCTCCGGGTTGAAGAGGATGTGCAGGCCGTGAGCGGCGCTCGCGGCGCGCACGAGCCCGTCGAGCAGCGCGCGCCGCGTGGCCGAAGGCTCGGCGCTCGGGTGTACGAGCAACCGACCGCCAGCGACGGGCGTAAACGGCACGCCCACCACCAGCTTCGGGTAGTAGGCGATGCCGTACCGCGCCGCCGCGTCCGCCCACGCGTGGTCGTAGACGAACTCGCCGCGCGAGTGGGTGGTGAGCCAGCCGGGGGCGGCGCCAATGAGGGCGCCCTGCTCGTGGAGCACGACGGGTCGCGGCCACCAGCCGGTCGCTGGGCACGCGGCCCCCGAGCGCTCCAAGGCGTACAGGTAGGCATGCTCCAAAAACGGCGCTTGTTCGCCGATGAGCGCGTCCCATGCCGCAGCGTCCACGGCGGCGTAGCTGTCCAACGCTGTCACTTCCGGCATGTGTGGCTCTCCACCTAGGTAATAGCGGGTTGTTGACCGGCGCGGACAGCCTGTGTGACGCAGCGACAATCAATCACAAGCGCGAAGATGCCGATGAACGTCGTAGGAGGCGAGGCGATTCACGGCGAAGCGCCCCAAACCGAGAGACCGTCCATGCTCACCACGCGCTACGATCCCTACGACAGCATCGGCGTCCCAGACGCGCGCCTCATGGAGCGTCTCGCTCAGCAAGTGCGTGTCAGCAGCGAGCCGATGCCCTTCGTGCGCGGTGGCCAAGCGCTCGCGAGCGCCATCCTTCGGTCGCGTGTCGTCGGGACGGCGCCGATGTGGGTGGGCACCCTCGCCGAAGCGCTCGGCGCCTCGCTCGCGTTGATGCTCCGACGCACGCTGTCCGGCACCACGGCCGACCAGCGCGTGGAGCTCGCTACAGCGGCCGTTGCGCTGAGCATCGTGCGCCCCGACCTCAGCGAGGACTGCGACGCCGCCGTCCGCGCTTGGCTCAGCTACAGCACGCCGCGTCAGCACCAGCACGCGCACCTCCTCGCAGCGCGGACCTTGCTCCACCTGTTGCTGGACGAAGGCGACCTCGCCGCCGAGACGGTGGACGCGCTCGTTGGCTTCAACGGCGAGAGCGCTGGCTGGATCCTGCACGACTGGGCCGTGTCCCGCGTGCAGCAGCACGGCCTGTCTCGCGAGACGCACTGCTTCCACAACCTGCGCGTCGCGCTCGCCAGCGCCGAGCCCGCTTCGGCCCGGTCCTGCCTGCAGCTCCTCGCTGGCGTCGCCATCGTCACGCGCGCTGGACACCCGCGGGTCTACACGCTGCGCTGGCTGGAGGCCGTCGCGCGCGACGTCGAGCACGTCGGCACGAGCAGCCTCTCCGCGGTAGGATAAGCTCCCGCGCACACGAACGCGCGGGATCATGACCCACGAACTCCTCATCCACGACGGCTGGCAGCGGTGCCCGTACCTCGACGGCCTCATCGCACGCCTGCCACTCTTCCGGCAGCTGGAGCGCCTCGCCCCCGAGGACGCCGACCGGCGCTTCGAGCTCGCGGAGCGACGCGTCGGGCAAGCGCTGTACCGGGTCGCGTGCCCGACGTGCAGCGCGTGCGAGGGCATTCGCTTGCCCGTCGCCGACCTGACGCCGACGCGCTCGCAGCGCCGCGCCCTACGCCGCTGGGAGGGCCTCCCATGGCGCATCGAGGTTGAGCCCCCCAGCGTCACAGCGCCCAAGCTCGCGCTCTTTCACGAGCACAAACAGCACCGCGGCCTCGCCGACCCCGACGAGCCCACCCTCCCGCCCGGCGAGTACGAGGCCTGGCTGGTGGACTCCTGCCTTGAGACCGTGGAGATGCGCTACTACCTAGCTGATCGTCTGATCGGCTTGGGCATCGTGGACCTCGGCGCGCGAAGCGCCAGCTCGGTCTACTTCTACTTCGACCCCGATCCCGACATCGCGCGCTTGTCGCCCGGTGTGTTCTCAGTCTTTCAAGAGGCGGAGCTCTGCCGGCGCACCGGACGACGTTGGCTCTACTTGGGTCTGTACGCCAATGGAAGCCAACACCTGGCGTACAAAGCAGATTATTATCCGCACGAGCGGAGAATCGAGGGCGAGTGGCGCCGCTTCGCGAGGCCCAACTAGAGCCCCTGCATCAGCGCGATGCCAGGAAAGAAGACGCGAATGATCGGGTCGCCGTAGAAGAGCGTCACCACGGCCGCGACCGCCAAGATGGGGCCGAGCGGCAGGTAGGACCTGCGCCGGGTGATCGCGAGGTGGAGCAAGCCGACGACCGCGCCGAGCAGCGTGCCCAAGAAGAGCGAGACCCAGACGGACGCCCCCAAGAAGGCGCCGATCATGGCCATGAGCTTCACATCGCCCCATCCGAGGCCCTCGCGGCCCATGATCGCGTACGCGCCGATGGCGACCGTCGCGAACAGCCCACCGCCAAAGGTGGCGCCAGCGACAGCTTGGCGCCAAGTCAGCGCGGCGGCGCCGTCGTACTGCAGCGCCTGCAAGACCACCGCGCCCAAGATCCCGGCGGGCACCGCGTAGATGCTGGTCTCGTCGGGAACGATCCAGTGCTTCAGGTCGATGTAGGAGGCGATGACCAGCAAGCAGATGAAGCCGAGGAAGTAGGCGAAGGCCGCCCCATGTGCGAGGTCGAAGTCCAGCGGGTCCGCGAAGATGCGGCGGTACAACGCCAACGCGAGCAAGCCGACCAGCGCCTCGATGAGCGGGAAGGTCGCGGGGATACGCGCGCCGCAGCCCCGACAGGCGCCGCCCAAGCGGAGGTAGCTCCACACGGGGATGTTGTCGTACCAGCGCACCGCGTTGCCGCACGCCTCGCAGTGGCTGCCCGGCGTGACGACCGAGCGCCCCTCGGGCATGCGCCCGATGGCGACGTTGCAAAAGCTGCCCAGCACGAGGCCAATGACCGCCGCAAAGACACCGAAGAACGCCATCACAGCGGCGGCGTTCACGGAGTGGGGTCCTCGACCATGGGCTGCGCGTGCGCGAGCGCGTCGATCGCTCTGCCGCGGGACGCCTCGCGGCCCATCCAGCGCTCCCACGTCCGGTCGCGTTCGGCCTCGTCCAGCAGCGCCTGAGCGCCGAGCTCGCGCCGCGCGCGCTCCGACACCGCCCGAAGCGCCATGGCCGCAGCAACGGATACATTGAGGCTCTGGGCGAAGCCGCGCATCGGGATCGTGAGCACGCCGTCGGCACGCGCTCGCGCCTCGGGGCTGACCCCCGTGAGCTCAGCGCCAAACCACAAGCAGATCGGGCGATCGAGCGCGATGTTCTCCGGCGCCACGCCGTCTGGGTCGAGGTCCGCCACCCACACCTGACAGCCCGCCGCGTGCAGGGCGTCCATCGCCTGGGCGGCGCTCTCGTGGTGCTCCAGCTCGAGCCACCGCTCAGCGCCGCGCGCTGTGCCGCGGACGGGGCGGAAGGTGCCCTCGACGAGGTGCACGTGGTGCAGGCCCAAGCTGTCTGCTGTGCGCAGCACAGCGGACACGTTGTGCCGATGGTACACGGACTCGATCGCACATCGAACGTGCCCGAGACGCTGGTGGAGGACGGCCTCCATGCGGTCGATTCGTGGGGTTCTCGCCATGGCGGTCCCCCTAACGTTATGCGCTCGCCTTCGGAGGCATCCTTGTCGGAAGAGAACAGCAACACCTTGAACCCTGCGCGCGAGCTCACGGGAAAGCAGCGCCGCCACCTACGGGCGCTCGCGCATCACCTCGATCCTGTCGTGCTCGTTGGCAGCGCCGGCACGTCTGAAGCGGTCGCCGAAAAGCTACGCTTTGAGCTCGAACATCACGAGCTTGTCAAGGTGCGCTTTCCCGAGTCCGAGGTCAAAGAGAACGCCCCTGCCCTCGCGGCCTCGGTCGGCGCCCACCTGGTGCAGACCATCGGGCGCATCGCCGTGCTCTACCGGCGCCGCGACAAGAAGCCCACGATTCAGCTGCCTCAAGCTACCTGACGATCGGCAACAGCAAATATGCCGTGGTGCCAGCGCCGACCGTGGAGTCCAGCTCCAGGCCGCCGCCGTGCATGCCGGCGATGTTGGCCACGATGCACAAGCCGATGCCGCGCCCAAGACCGCGGGTCGTGAAGAAGGGGTCGAGGGTGCGCGCGAGGGTCGCAGCGTCCATGCCCTCGCCATCGTCGTGAATGCTGAGCTCCGCGTAGGCCCCGGGTGCGACGTTCGTGCGCACGCCGCGATTGGGCGCGTGAATCCCGCGATCGACGCGCCGCAGGGCGATGCGCACGTGGCCTCCCGCGCCGCCGAGCGCCTCGACCGCGTTGCCCACGAGCGCGCCCAACGCGACGTTCACCTGCTGCGGATCCGCGAGCACGAACATGTCGTTTGAAGGCGCGTTCCACCACACCTCTACCGGCGCTTTGTACTGGCGCTGCAAGCGCGCCATGGCGTCGCCGACGAGCTGGTTGATCTGCACGGGGGCGCGCGATGACCAGGACAAGCCCACGCTGGAGCGAAGCTCTTGCTGCACGCGCGCTTCTTCTTTCATGCGCTCGACGATGAACGCGTTCGCCCGCTGCAAGCGCGCCACCAACACGGACATCTCCGTGCGCACGCCGAGCTCGTCGTAGAAGGCGTTGAAGCTCTGTTGGCCGAACAGGGCCATGGTCGAGCCGAAGGCGAGCAGCAGCAAGCCCGCGTAGCGGTCACCCTCGGCGCCGGTGACAATCAGCCACGTGGAGACTGGCAGGATGAACAGCACGATGTCGGCGACGAAGGAGCGGACGTGCGCCGCCGCAGCGACCGAGCCCATCGCCTGGCCACCGAGCAGCATGAGCAGCACGACGCGCTCGGGGGCGTCCACGTCGAAGTACCAGTAGAAGACCGCCGCGTCCCAGAGCAGCGCGTTGACGACCGTGAGCACCGTCAACGCGTTCAGACGCCACCCGAGGTCCTGCTCGGAGCTCGGCTCATCACGGAGGACCCACCAGCGCCCGACGAAACCTAGCCCTAGGAAGACCGACCAGATCACCACGCGCCACTGCGGGACGTGGTGCGCGAACACGCCCCACCCGACGGCCAGCGCTACGGTCTGGGCCACCCAAGCACCCGACGTGCGGCGCAAGAAGCTGTACAGATCCTCGCGCCACCGCGGGTCCGAAATGGACTCAGGCTCTAAGATGAGAGACTCCCTATTTCCTTATACATCGGGTATCTGTGTAACTCATCACGCACCACATTATCGCCAAAGTACTGTTCTCAGGCGCTCGTAGCGGCATGCGCACCCTGAGCGTCCGGCAGCAAGTACTGGCTCAGGCGGCCTCGACCCGGGTGTTGCTCGGGGGTGAGCTCGAACAAGCGCCGCGCGGCGTCTCCAGCTTCGGGGTGCCCGCTGGCCCGCGCCACCAAGGCGTCGAGGTAGGCGTCGTCCCACTCGCCCTTGTGTCCGAGCTCTTGCGCCTGCGCAGCGAGCTCCAAGCCGCGGCTGACGTCGCTCGCGTCCTCGAGGTACAGGGTCGCGAGCGTGCGCAGCACCCCAGCGTCGGGCGCCTTGTTGCCGCACTTTCCGGGGGTGCAGCAGACCTGCGACATCGCCGCCTCAAGCGCCGCCTTAGCGGCCTCGCGATGTCCGCCCTTGAGTCGCACGCGGGCAAGCAGCAGGTAGAGGCCGTCGGACTTGGGCGCTGTCGCGATGAGCGCCCGGCACACCTGCTCGGCCTCGGCGAGCTCGCCCGTCGCCTCTAGGAGCTGCGCGTAGAGCTCCGAGCCGACCTTAGGGTTGTCCGCGCGCACCGAGCGCAAGACGCGCAGCGCGCCCTCGAAGTCACCCAGCTCCGCGGTCCACAGCGAGAGCATGACGCCCGAGTGCATGGCGCCGACGTGCTGGTGCCCGCCTGCGAGCTCTGCCAAGACGCGCAGCTCGCGGGTAGCAGCGGTGCGATCCCCTAGGTTATACGCGGCGCGTGCGCGCTCCCAGCGCACCGCTGGCGCGCGGTCGTCGAGGGCGAGCAGCGCCGGGAGCGCGAGGTCTGGGCGACCGTCTTCCAAGTCGAGCACGGCGTGCCCAAAGCCCTCGCCCAGCGCGTCGAGCTCCCGCTTGAGCGCGGCGGGGTAGTTCTCCACCACCAAGGCCAAGCGCACGGCGCGCTCCTCGGCGTCTTCGTCGAGGACGCTCGGTCCATCGAGGGGTCGCCCTGCCTCGCGAGCGCGATCCGCCTCGCGCGCGGCGCGCTCAGCGTCGGCCTCGGCGCGACGGGCGGCCCGGTGCTCGCGCAGGGTGCGACGCGCCGTGCGGAGCTCTTCTTCTAGGCCGCCGCGGTGCCACTGCTCCGCCAGCTCCATATGCAGCTCCACGCGGTCATCATCGCCCGCCTCGCCCCACTGGAGCGCGGTCTGCAGGTTGGTGCGAACCAGACCGTCTTGGGCCTCCCCGACAAGCGCGCGGGCGTCGTCGCTGTCGAGGTCCTGCACCTCATCGCGCGCGGCGATCCATCGACCCGCTTGGAGGTGCCCACGTGCGCGCGCCAAGCGCTGCTCAGCAGAGGGAAAGAACCACGAAAACAGGCCCATTAGGTCTCCTCTTCCACGCCCTCGGACAGCTCGTCCGAAGCGTCCGATTCGTCGTCGTCGTCGTCGTCGTCGTCGTACTCACCATCATCGGTGCCGTCTAGCGGGCCGAAGCGGCGGTACTCGGGCATGAACGCGAGCGTGCGTGTGTCGCACCGGTCGACGAAGAGCACGCCATCAAGGTGATCGCACTCGTGCTGCACCACCGTCGCCGCGAAGCCCTTGAGCTCGTAGCCGCGCGCTTCGCCCTCGCGATCCAAGAAGCGCACGCACAAGTGATTCGGACGCCACACCCGCGCGCGCATCCCCTCGACCGAGAGGCAGCCCTCGACGGTGCCGCGGTGCTCGTCGGTGAGGAGCTCGATCTCGGGGTTGATCATGACCTCGGCGCCACGTGAAGAGGCGAGCTCAAGCACCACGACGCGCTGGGAGATGTGCACCTGAGGCGCGGCGAGGCCAGCGCCTTCGTACTCCTCCATCGTCTCAAGCATATCGTCGATGAACGCCTGAAACGCGGGGGTTCCAATGACGGCAGGGTCGACGGGCGCTGCGATCTCGCGCAGGACCGGGTGCCCCATCTGGGCGACCTTGAGGATGGCCATAGCGTGTTCTCCGGTGTCCGAATGGACATAACCCAAACGACGCCTCAAAGCGCCTGAGCGTGTCGCGATGCTGTTCCCGCTGTTTCACCCATGGGAGCGGACCGGATACACGGCGTGCATGCGACGCCCGCTCACCCTGCTCATCCTCGCGCTCTGCTTGGCCGTTCACAGCGCCCAGGTGTCGACCAGCTGGCGGAGCGTCGCCGACGCGCCTGGCGGCGGCGACTTCGCGTCGTACTACTACGCGGCGCGCGTCGCTGAGCGTGGGGCGAACCCCTACCGCCTGCACCAGCTCACGCGCGAGGTCGTCGTCGACCGAAGCAAGGGCATCGGCCGGCCCAGCCCGATCAACCCCTTCTTCTATCCGCCGCCCTTCGTCCTGCTCACGAGCTGGGTCACCCGCTGGGACCTGCGCACCGCCTATAAGATCTGGTTCTGGTTCGACGAGCTCGCGGCGCTGGCGAGCGTCGCAGCGCTCGCGGCGTGGTGGCGCCGCCTCGACCCCGCAGCGCCCCTCGCGACGGCGGTCGCCTTCGCAGCGTGCTCGACGATCGCGGGCAATCACGTCGTCGGGCAAGCGAACCTGCTCACGCTCTTGCTCGTTATTACGGGCTTGTGGGCCCAAGATCGCGGGCGCGACGCGATCGGCGGTGCGCTCGTCGGCACCGCGTGCATGCTGAAGATGAGCCCAGCGCTCTTCGTAGCGTGGTGGTGGCTGCGCTGGCGCTGGCGACCTGCGCTCTACGCCTGCCTCACCGCCGTCCTGTTGAGCGTCGCGACGCTGCCCGTTGTGGGGTGGAGCTTTCAGCTGGACTTCTACCGGCGCGTGCTGCCAGACTTCGGCAGCGACCGCTACAACGGGCTGAGCGTGCCGGTCGACCTGTTCGGGAACCACTCCAACCCGAACATCATGCACCAGCTGCTCTCCACCGACCCGAGCCACCTGTCGCCGCTCGCCACTGACGCGTCGCGCGTCCTGGCGGGCCTGATGCTGCTGACGCTGACGACCTCGTTTTGGCGCCAGGGCGGCTCGCGCTGGCGTCAGAGCGGTCAGCTCGCCGCGATCGCCGTCGTGACGCTCCTGCTCCCGGTCTACACCTACGAGCACCACCTCGTGTGGGCGCTGCCCGCCGCGGTCCTCGCGCCGCTCGCGCTGCTCCGGGGCCGCCTCCCGCGCTGGAGCGCCCCCCTCGTGCTGCTCGCCGTCGCCACCTGGGCTGCGCCGATCGAGTGGCTGCGGGGGCTCAACTTCAACCTGAACGGGCACGGCTTCGCGACGCTCGCGCTCCTCGTGCAAGAGCAGAAGTGGCTCGCGCTCTGGACGCTGCTCGTCGCGAGCAGCGTGCTCGGCACCGCGGAGCCCGATACGCCTGAGCCCGTGGAGGTGTGAGCGTGTCGACGGAATCAGCCGCGTTCCAAGCGGACCTTCGGGTCGATGAAGCGCCCTATCCCGTGTCCGAGCTGGTGTACCTCACGCTCGCGGTCACCTTCGTCACGCTGCTCGTGCTCACGAACCTCATCGGCGTGAAGCTCTTTCAGGCCCCGCACGACCCCGCGCACTTCGCGCTCACCACCGGGATCCTCACCTATCCCCTCACCTTCTTGTGTACCGACCTCGTGTCGGAGCTATACGGTCAGCGCCGCGCGGACGCCATGGTGGTGCTCGGCTTCTTTATGAGCGCGCTCATGGTGGTGGTCGTGCGAACCGCCGTCGCGGTCCCGCCGCACGCGTACTGGGTGCCCGCTGTCGGCGCCTATTATCCGGACGCGCAAGGCTACCAACACGCGTTTGAATCCGTCTTCTCGCTGCAGGGCCTGCTGCTGTTCGGCTCGATGCTCGCTTATATGGTCGCGCAGCTCACCGACAACCGGCTGTACCACTTCTGGAAGCGCTACACAGGTGGGCGCCACCTGTGGCTGCGCAACAACGGGTCTACGATGGTGAGCCAGCTCCTGGACACCGCCATCGTGAACAGCATCTTGTTCTACCTCGGCATGCACATGGACCTGTGGGTGGGGCTTCGCATCATGGGCACGATCTACGCCTACAAGCTGGTTATTGCAGCGCTCGACACGCCGTTCATGTACTTGGGCGTCGCGCTCTTGCGTCCCCTCACCGCCCCGCAGGAGCCCGCATGAGGCCGACCGCCCTCATCACCGGCGCCGGAGCGCGCGTCGGCCGCGCCACCGCGCTTGAGCTCGCACGCAGCGGCTTTGATCTCGCGGTGCACTACCACCGCAGCGCGGAGGCGGCCGAACAGACGGCCGCGAGCTGCCGCGAGCTCGGCGCCGACGCCTTTGTCGTGCAAGGCGACCTCGGCTCTGTCAGCGGCTGCGCGAGCGTCGTCGAGCAGGTCACCAGCCAACTACCGGCCTTAAACCTGCTCGTCAACAACGCGAGCGCGTTTGAGTCGCTGGCCTTCGAGCAGATCTCCACGCCCGAGTGGGAGCGCATGCTCGCGGTGAACCTGCGCGCGCCCTTCTTGCTCTCGCGCGACCTGCTGCCCTCGCTGCGCGCCGCCGGCGAGGCCCTCGTCGTGCACCTCGTCGACATTGGCGCAGATCGCCCTGTCTCTGGCTACGCCCACTACTCGGTCGCCAAGGCCGGCCTACAGATGCTCGTCAAGGCGATGGCGGTAGAGCTCGCCCCCGCCATCCGCACGGTGGGCATCTCCCCCGGCCAGGTCGCGTGGCCGCCCGACTACAGCCCGGAGCTGCGCGCCAGCCTCACCAAGCGCATCCCGCTCCAGCGCGTCGGCACCCCAGAAGACATCGCCCGCTTGGTGCGCTTCTTGGCGGTCGAGGGCACCTACTTGAACGGAGAGATCATCGCCGTCGACGGCGGGCTCTCCAAGAGGTACTAAGATGGCCGACTTTATCGAGCTCACCGACTTTAGCGTCGACTGCATCGTGGGCATCCTCGACCGCGAGCGAGTGACCCCGCAAGCGCTGGAGATCACCGTACGCTTGTACTTGGACCTCGACGGCGCGGCCTTCGGCGACCTCACGCAGTCGGTGAACTACGCCGCTGTCGCCGAGCAGCTGCGCTTCTTGGCGATCGAGGGGCGCTGGTACCTGCTCGAGTCCTTTGCCGCCGCCGCCTGCGCGCTGCTGCTCGCGCCGCCCGCGCCGGGCGAGGGCCGCGCCGCGATCGACCGCGTCGTCATCGGGCTGCGCAAGCCGCAGGTGCTCGGCGGGGTCGCTGTGCCCGGCCTGCGCGTGGACCGTCGCAGCGGTTGGCGCACCCTCGCCGCCCAGCGCCCCGCGCCAGGCGTCACCGTCGAGGCGTTGCAGGTCACCGAAGACGTCGGCGCCTACCGCGTCCACTGGGCTGCTGGCGCGCCGCCATGGGCGCCGCCGGTCGGCGCTGTGGGCTTGCCCCTCGCGCGAACGGAGAGCACGCGCACCGCGCTCATCCTCACGCACCCGCCGCTGTAGATAATCGGTGCGTTGGACGCGCTGTTCTGCGAGCGGCGCGGTAGGCTGTCGCATGCCCGCCCTCGCGGGCAGAATGGAGGGCGCATGCCCAAGGGTCAGCAGAAGCAGAGCTCGCAGAACAAACCCAAGCTGAGCACCAAGGAGAAGGCCGAGAAGAAGGCCGAGAAGAAGGCCAAGGCCGCTACGCCATCGCTCACCGGGGCCCCGACGCCCAAGCACTAATCCGCGCTACTTGCGCCGCTTGCGCTTGTCCGGCACCACCTTGGGGCCGGGCTTGCCGAGCTGAAAGAGCGCGATGCGCGACGCCGTGACGACGCGCACCGCGGTCAGCGCTGCAGCCAGCGTGAAGGTCGCTCCGATGAGCCAGAGGTCGCGGTAGACACCGTTGAGCGCGAGCAGCACGCAGACGACGGTCGCGCCGCCAGCGAGGTTGGCGGCCACGTTCGCGAAGCGAATCCTGCGCTTGAGCGCGTCTCGATAGCCGAAGGGTTCGGGCTCGTGCATGGACCACCAAGGGGGAGGCCCCGAGCTTATGCCACCTGGGCAGCTGCGGCCCGCCGCAAATCGGCGCTCGGCCCCGATCTCCGAGCCAAAGTTCGCTACGTTGCAACACTCCTCCATTATGCGGACTCTTGGACGCGGAACCCCTTCCTACGGAGACCACCATGTGCTCACGAGTGACCTGCCCGAAGTGTTCGAAGCCCGATTGGCGCGGCTGTGGCGCCCACGTTGAAGCTGTCCTCGGCGACGTGCCGAAGGACGCGCGCTGCCAATGCCGCGGCGAACAGAACAGCACGCCGAACCTCGGCGGCGGGTGGTGGCCCTTCGGCCGCAAGTAGCGCAGCGCGCGAGGCCGAGCTCCTCCCGGGCCGGCCTCGCACCGGATAGCCTTGGCTCCCTCACCAGGAGCGCCGTATGTACCCCTCGACCGTTCACGATGACCTCTCCGCCGAGCTCGACGCGATCCGCGCCGCCGGCACCTTCAAGTCCGAGCGGATCATCATCACGCCGCAGGCCGCAGGGATCCGCGTCGCCAGCGGCGCCGAGGTCCTCAACTTCTGCGCGAACAACTACCTCGGCCTCGCCGACCACCCGACGCTCATCGAAGCGGCCAAGCGCACCCTCGATCAGTACGGCTTCGGCATGTCCTCGGTCCGCTTCATCTGCGGCACGCTCGACCTCCACAAGCAGCTTGAGCAGGCGATCTCCTCGTTCTTTGGGACCGAGGACACCATCCTGTACTCGTCCTGCTTCGACGCGAACGGCGGGCTCTTTGAGACGCTCCTCGGCGAGGAGGACGCCATCGTCTCCGACGCCCTCAACCACGCGTCGATCATCGACGGCATCCGCTTGTGCAAGGCGCAGCGCTTCCGCTACCTGCACGACGACCTCGACGACCTGCGCGCCCAGCTGATCGCCGCCCGCGCCGCCGGCGCTCGCCGCGTCCTCGTCTCCACCGACGGCGTCTTCTCGATGGACGGCGACATCGCGCGCGTCGACAAGATCTGCGACCTCGCGCAGGAGTTCGACGCGCTCGTCATGGTCGACGACAGCCACGCCACGGGCTTCGTGGGCCCGACGGGTCGCGGCAGCGCCGAGCACTGCGGCGTGCTCAACCGCGTCGACGTCTTCACCTCCACGCTCGGCAAGGCGCTCGGCGGCGCCTCGGGCGGCTTCACCACTGGCCGCGCCGAGATCATCGCGCTGCTCCGCCAGCGCAGCCGGCCCTACCTGTTCTCGAACACCCTCGCCCCCGTGGTCGCTGGGGCCTCCCTCGCGGCGCTGCAGATGCTCTCCGCCAGCACCGCCCTGCGCGATCAGCTCGCCGAGAGCACCACCTACTTCCGCGAGCAGATGACCGCCGCGGGCTTCGCCATCCGCCCGGGCGTGCACCCCATCGTGCCGATCATGCTCGGCGACGCCGCCCTCGCGGGCAAGATGGCCGACGCCATGCTCCAGCGCGGCATCTACGTCATCGGCTTTAGCTACCCCGTCGTGCCCAAGGGCCAGGCCCGCATTCGCGTGCAGATCAGCGCCGGCCACACGCGCGCGCACCTCGATCGCGCCATCGCGGCCTTCACCGAGGTCGGACGCGAGCTGGGCGTCATCGCCTAAGCGCGAGCGGACTTAGCGGGGCGGGCCGAGCCAAGCGACACAGGCCTGGACCGCCCGCACCACGAGCAGCGTGACGAGGCCGACCGCTGCGACCAGCTGCCCAACGCCCATCGCCACCATGCCGGTGGGCGCGGCGAAGGGCAGCCCCGACATGCCGAGCCACATGAGCAGGACGCCCGCGAGGGCGGTGAGCAAGCCGTAGATCAGCATGGAGAGCGCGACGCCGCCGAGCACGTCGGGGCGCTCCTCGGCTTGATCGAGCCGCCGCTGAGCCGCTGGCGAGCGGTGGCCGATGACGCTCTCCTCGGTGGGCGGAGGGAGCGCCGGCCACGCGCCTGGCTGGGCGTGTTCGTGTGTGGCTTGGGCGTGCTGGTCGTGCGGCATGGGGGCCTCCCGAGTCCGAAGTGTGCGGTGGCCGCCTTGGCGGTGTTCAGCCGAACGGCCGACGCGGTCACCCTCAGTGTAGCCAACAGAAGCACCCTACAACCATTGTTTTGAGGATTTTGCACTGAGCCGCCATTCATTGTCGATGAGCAGGTCTGTTGACCACGCGCGCGCCTCCTAGCCGCACGCATAGGTTCCCATTCGCGGCCAACAAGCTCTCGCGCTCCTGTACGCGCCCGAGTTCGAGGGCGCCAGCGGGCCTCGCAGCGCCGCGGAGCCGGGTTAGGCACTGCGCTCTGACAGCGAGGCAGTCATGGCAGACATGTGGGCCCTCACCTTCGACCGCAGCCGCGAGGATTGGGCCACCTCCAAGGGGCTGGTTCGCGAGCGCCTCCCCGTACCCACCCTGCACGACGGTCCGCACGGCCCGGACCGCGCCTCGGTGATCATCCGGGTCAAGTACGCAGGATTCTGCGGTTCAGACCGAGGCATTTGGTCGCGCAGAGCCTTCGGCGACATGATCCTCGGCAGCCTGGACGAAGAAGGGCGCGACAAGCGCATCGTCGGCCACGAGCTCCTCGGCGAGATCGTCGAGGTCGGCAGCCGCGCCGCCGCGGACTTCCACTACCGCGTGGGCGAGATCGTCAGCACCGAGTCGCACATCGTCTGCGGCGTCTGCTACCAGTGCCAGCGCGGCGAGCACCACGTCTGCCAGCGCGATCGCATCATCGGTATCAGCCAAGATGGCTGCTTCGCCGAGTACATCAAGCTGCCCGCCAAGGCGCTGTGGCGCACGGACCTCGACCGCATCCGCCCCGAGGTGGCGGCGGTGCAAGAGCCCTTCGGCAACGCCGTGCACGCCTGCACCACCACCGACCTGAGCGGCAAGCGCGTCGCGATCCTCGGCACCGGCACCATCGGCTTGTTCGCCGCGCTCATCGCCAAGGGCATGGGTGCGCGCCAGGTGATCGCCGTCGAGCCGGACGCCCACCACCGCGACCTCGCGCGGCGCCTCGGCGCGGACGAGCTGCTCGACCCCGGCCTGCCGCCCGCAGACGCGCCCTGGCAGGCCAACGATGGGCTCCGCGAGCAGATCATGGACCTGACAGACGGCATCGGCGTCGACGTCGCCATGGAGATGGCGGGCTTCAACAGCTCCGTGAACAACGCGCTGCGCATCACGCGTCGCGGCGGCCACGTCGTGCTCTTCGGCCTCAAGAACGGCGAGCTGCGCCTCCAGGACGCCCACCGCATCATCATGAACGGCCTCACGCTGCATGGCGTGGTCGGTCGCCACATCTTCAAGACCTGGGACATGACCCGCGCCCTGCTGGAGAACCCCGCGAACGGTATCCAGGACGCGATCTGGAAGGTGATCCTGCGCGAAGGCGACGGCACCATCGCCCCGATCGAGACCTGGACGCCCGCGGGCTTCGAGCAGATGATCGACGCGCACCCGAAGCCCGTCATCCGCTTCGCGGGGTAGAATCCACCGCTGGAGCCGCTGTGAACCACATCCTCGTCGCCGCCCTGTGCTTGATCCCCGCCCTCGCGTCCGCGTGGGAGCCGGGCGAGCTGATCGATCTCCCGGGCACCGGCGACGCGTCGGTGCTGCACCTGGGGCGCTTGGGCGATCAGCCCGCGCTGGTCGCGGCGGGCCCGGGCGGCGTCTTCATCGTTCAGAACGGCGCGATCGTCGCCTCGGACAGCCAGCCGGCCTCGGACGCGGCGCTGCTCGGCGGCAGCGTGTGGACCTGCGCCGAGGACGGTATTCGCCGCCTCGACCTGTCGCTCGAGGGCTTCCGCGCGGTGGAGCTCGTGTCCAGCGAGCCGTGCACGGCCCTCTCCGTGCTCTACCGGGGCGATGACGCGGTCCCCTGGCTGCTCTCAGCGCACACGTCGCTCGCCCTGTGGCGCGTCGATGGCCAGCGGCTCGTCGGGCCCTCGCGCCTCGGCAACCGCATCGAGGGGCACCCCATCATCGCCACCGTGGGCGACAACCTCGCCGCCGTGGGCAACGCCGACTCGATCGTGCTGACGCGCAGCGGGCGCGTGCGCATGGACCTGCCCACCGGCGGCCGCCCGAGCGCCCTCGCCCTGACCGACATGGGCTGGGTGTGGTCCTTGCCGCGCACCAAGCAGCTCGCGCTGTCCTGGGGCGAGCCCATCGCGGTCGCCCCCGCGCCACGCTCCCTCGCCACCGCCGACCTCGACGGCACAGGCAAGACGGCGCTCCTCATCGCGCACCCGCGCGCCCTCGGGCGGCTCAACCTCGCCACCGGCGAAGAGACGCTGTGGCCCCTCGACTTCTCGCCGATGGCGCTCGCGGCTGCGGACCTCAACGGCGACGGCTGCGTCGACGTGGCGGTGCTCGGCGCTAACACCACCTACCCGAGCCTGATCAGCGGCGTGTGCACCGGAGACGTGGATGCGGCGCCGCTCATCGGCGAGCTCGCGCTGCAGCGCCAAGCCTGGCCGGAGCTGCGCGTCCTCCCTGGCGAGCCCCTCGACGTCCAGCTCACCTGGCCCGGCCAGCCCCAGACGACGGCGAAGCTCGACGGCGCTCCCCACGGCGCTGCGCTGTCGAGCGACGGGCACCTCGTCTTCGCCCCCACCCGCAAGGACATAGGCCACTACGCGATCTCAGCGCACGCCACCCGCGACGATGCGCTCCTGGGCGGCGTCTTCCTCACCGTCGTCGACGCTGACGCGAAGCCGACGCCACTACCGCCGCGCCCGCCCGAGCCGCGCCGCGTCACCGTCGAGCTCGACGCGCCGCCGCTGCCCCCGCTGCAAGCGGTCGTCGGCAAGCCCCTCGCGCTGCGCTTGCAGCACCCCGACGCGCAGGTCTACGCCGCTGATGGCGGCCCACCGGGGCTCGTGGCGCGCCCGGACGGAAGGGTCGACTACACACCCACGCCCGACGAGGAGGGCGGCTGGACCGTGCACGCCCGCTGGTGGGAGGGCGACCAACCCCATGAGGTCCCCATGACGCTGACCGTACACCCCAGCGCGGCCACGCCCAGCCGAGCTGCCGAATGAGGCCCGCGCTCCTGGGCTTGCTCCTCGCCGGCTGCCACGGCGCGCCCCCCGACCCGTCGGCTGAGCCCATCGCCCCCTATGACGCGCTCGCGTACGTCGACCCCCTCATCGGCACCGGCGGCCCCGGCGCGTCGGTCGGGTCCATCAACCCCGGCGCCGTCGTGCCCTGGGGCATGGTGCAGGCGGGCCCCGCTAGCCGCGCCTCCTACGAGGCCCCCTTCTACCACTGCGCCGGCTACTACTACGAAGACACGGCGATCACGGGCTTTGGCCACACCTTCGCCCACGGCATGGGCGCCACCGAGATGGGCGGCGTGCTCTTCATGCCCAAGGCCACCTGGGCTCCCGCCTACACGCACACGCGCGGTCGCTTGTCGGCGTTCACCCACGATCGCGAGTGGGCGAGCCCGGGCTATTACGCGGTCGACCTGCAAGACGACGGCATCCACGCCGAGCTCACCGCCTCGCGCCGCGGCGCCCTGCACCGCTACACCTTCCCGGCGGACCTGCCGCAGCCCACGGTGCTGCTCGACCTGGCCTACACCAACGGCTCTGGGGACGCGGTCACCGAGGCATGGGTTCACCTCGACCCGGAGGGCGCCCAGCTCTCGGCCTTTCAGCGCCTAGAGGCGTCCTACAGCGAGCGCTTCGGCGGGCTGATGCAGCACGTGCAAGCCGCCTTCGATCCAGCGCCGGTCGCGTGGGGCACCTGGGTCGACCCCGACGCGACCAACGCCGACAGCGTCTCAGCGGAGGGCCCCGGCGTCGGCGCCTGGCTCGTCTTCCCGGCGGGCACCACCGAGGTCCGCATGCGCCTCGGCCTCTCCTACGTCGACAGCGAGGGCGCGGCCGCCAACCTCCAGGCGGAGCTGCCCGACTTCGACTTCGACGCCGCCCGCGCGCGCGCCGAGGCCGAGTGGCACGCGGAGCTCGACAACGTCCGCGTCCGCCCGCCCGCAGGGGACGAAGCGCGCGCCGAACGCGACCTGCGCATCTTCCACACGGCGCAGTACCACACCTACCAGATGCCGCGGACCTACACCGACGTGGACGGGCGCTACCGCGGCCTCGACGGCCTGGTGCACGACGACCCGGGCTTCGCATACCACAGCGACTTCTCGGGCTGGGACACCTTCCGCACCCAGCACCCATGGCTCACCCTCGCCCAGCCGCACCGCCAGCGCGAGATGGTCCAGAGCTTGGTTCAGATGGTGCGGGACGGCGGCTCCCTGCCACGCTGGCCCCTCGCCCACGGCTACACCGGCGGCATGATCGGCACGCCGATGGCCCAGGTGCTCGCCGGCTCCTACCTAAAGGACATCCAAGGTTGGGACACCGACCTTGGCTGGGACGCCGCGGTGCGCGCCGCGACCACGCCCCAAGCGCACGCCTCGCGCGGCGGGGTCGAGCAGTATGTCGCCAACGGCTTCGTGACCTACGAAGCCACGGGCACCCCCGCGGCGAACACCCTCGAGTACGCGTGGTCCGACGCCGCCCTCGGCCAGTGGGGACGCGCTGCGGGCAAGCCCGAAGCCGCCCAGCTGGAAGCCCTCGGCCACAGCTGGCGCAACATGTGGGAGCCCGAGAGCGCCTTCTTTTGGGGGCGCCACGACGACGGCAGCTTCACCGTCGCCGACCCGCTCGCTTGGACCGCCGACTTCGTCGAGGGCAACGCCTGGCAGTACGTGTGGATGGTGCCTCAGGACCCGATGGGCATGGTCGAGCTGCAGCACGGCGGCGACGTGAACGCCTTCCTCGCCCGCTACGACGACTTCTGGGCGCACGCGATGCAAGAAGAAGACGGCGCCATCCCCGAGTACTACTACTGGCACGGCAACGAGCCCGATCTGCACTACCCCTTCCTCGGCTCGCTCGTCGGCGCCCCCGACCACACCGCCGTCCCAGCGCGCTACGTGCTGGAGTCCAAGTACCGCGACGCCGGCTGGGGCCTCGACGGCAACGACGACGGCGGCACGCTCTCAGCGTGGTATCTGCTCGCGTCCATCGGCCTGTTCCCGGTCGCTGGCACCGTCGACTACGCCGTCGGGAGCCCGATCTTCGAGCGCGTGGAGATCGACCGCAGCGACGGCCTCTCCCTCGTCGTGCGCGCGCCGGGCACCAACGCCAGCGCCCCGTATGTGCAGAGCGCAGAGCTCGGCGGGGAGTCCTTGGACGCCAGCGTCGTCACCCATCAGCAGCTGCTCACGTCGGGAGAGCTCGTGCTGCACATGGGCCCGGCCGCCGCCGGGTGGGGACGACGTCCGAGCACAGAGTAAGGCGCAGACCGGGGGGGACGGGCGGGTCGCTTGCGGAGGGCGGACCACGGCAGGGCGCCGCTCCGTACTCAGACGTCGCGGACGAGGGACGAACCAACGCCCATGACACCCAAACGGGTGACGCGCACGCTGATCTGCATCTAGGAAAAACCTAGGATGCTGCGGTAGGGACGGGGGGTTGCCGGAGTGGTTCCGACGGTCCATGGGTACCGCGACGCGATCGCCGGGTCAACCCCTCAAGGCTCTCCTCTGAATGACACATCATCCTCTTCGCTCGCCGACTGAGCGTGGGGAAATCGCAGCGCGCCAGGCCTCATAGCGACCGTATATCGGTAACTTTCAACTCACCCCCCCCTGTGGACGGCCGCTCACAGCGCCGGATAGAACACGACGATTACGCGCGTTCGACCGTGGGCAGATTCCTTCTTGGGGACAGCTTCTGGATGGAGACCACGCAAATAAATCGGCATTGCTCCGTTGCGGCGCGCCCCGCGCAAGGATCCTTGGCGAGCGGCGAACGGCGCGCAAGGATCCTTGGCGCCGCGGCGGACGCTCGCGAGCGGACACAAAAAAGCCGAGGGCGCTCCCTCGCTTCACGCGGAGGGAGCCCGCTCGGCTCCATCGACGCCCGCTCGCTTAGCGGACGAGGATCCAGAGCTGGTTCGCGCCAGGGTCCTGGCCGAGGTTGGCGCCCGTCACGTCGCCCCAGCCCATGGCGCCAGACTCGACCGTGCGGTTGGCGATGTCGGGGCCACCGCCAGCGAGCGCCGCGTCGTGGAAGGGGGCCGTAGCGCAGCTACCGGCGAGCGCCGCGTTCCACACCGGGCCGTAAGCGCCGTGATCGCCAGCGCCCGTGGGCACCGCGCACGTGCCCGCGTCGTCGTGGTCGCCGCGGTTGAAGTAGAGGTCGGTGCTGCACAGCTCCCAGCCGTCAGCGCCCACGCCCGCGGCGAGCGTGCCCGCCGTCATGGTGAAGCCCGCCGCCGGGTAGGGGGCGACCGCGCTGTCGTCGCACACGAAGGTGTCGACCGCCGACACGCCCTCGATGAAGGCGCCAAGGCTCTTGGTAGCGTCGCCGACGGCGTTGTAGGCCGCCCACACGCCCGAGGGCCGGTGAACGAACAGCAGGTCCTCGAAGCGCAAGCTGTTGAAGGCCTTGGCGCGGTAGTCGGCGCTTGGGGCCGCGAGCGAGCCGACGACCGTGTTGTCCGCGCCGAACAGGGCCGCTTGATCGTAGGAGAAGCTGTCGACGCCGTCGTCGGTGATGGACATGACGAGGGTGTAGCCGCCGCCGTCGGTGGTCATGTCGCACCACGCCGATGTGGACGTGAGCTGGTAGTAGCCGTCGACGTCCTGCTGGTCGGGGTGGGCGAGGAGCACGGCGGCGCACGACGTCGCCGTGAGCTCGTAGGGGCACACGGCGGTGCCGTACTCCTGCACGTCGGGGGTCGCTTCGTTGCAGTCGTCGTCGACGCTGTTGTTGCAGAGCTCGGGGCGATCCGGGTTCACGAGCTTGGCGCTGTCATCGCAGTCGGTGGCCGGGCACGCAGGATCCGTGCCCATCGTGCAGAAGCCGTCCTTGTCGACGTCGTCGTCGCGCGTGGACGGGTTGCAGTCGTTGTCGATACCGTCGTAGGGGGTCTCGACCTGGCTGGGGTTGACGTCGGCGTTGGTGTCGTCACAGTCATCGCCAAAGGTGCAGCCGGGGCCGAAGCGGTCGCCGTCGCCGTCTTGGCAAGGATCGATCGGGCGGTCCGGGTTCACGTCGGGGACCTGAATATCGAACGAGGCCGTGGGCGTGGTGGGCTGCGGCTCCCCAAAGTCAGTGGTGCCGCCAGTACAGGCGGTCAGCGCCAGTGCCACCGGCAGGGAGAGGGTGATGCGCGCCATGAGGGGCCTCCGAAGGTGGGCTCGCCAAGAACGCAGACGAGCGGTCGGGCACTATATCGCAGAACCACACCGAGCGGCGCGACTTCTGCGATGAGGGAGGAGAGTAGCTGGGTTTGAGCTACGCCGATTCAGGATGGCATGGTGTGCGGCGGCGGCCCCCAACGCCGAGGCCCTAGCGGGCGAGCGCCGCACGCTTAGCCGGGTCCGCCAAGCGACGCCGCGGAGGCGCCCCACGGGAGCGCCCCAGCCCTGCCAGCGCCCGGAACGGGCAGGGGCAGGGGCACGGTCATGGGCAGGGGAGGAGCGCCGCGCGCTACGCGCGACGGGCTCCTAGGGCAGGCGTCCAAAGCCGAGCGCGAGCTGGACGAGCGCGAGCACGAGCGCGAGCCCCGCGACGATCGGGTGCAGGCGCCGCTTGAGGTCCGACGTGTACATGTCGCGAGAGAGCCAAGCCGCGGCGCTGCCCGAGAGCACCGCGCCGATCCCAACGGGCAGGTGCGCGCTCTCGGTCAGGTCAAGGTCGGGGCGCAGCCACAAGGTCGACGCCGTGCCCGTAACGAGCGCGACGATCATGCCTCGCAGCGCCCACGGAGCGAAGCGCCCGTGCCGCCGGCGCTCCGTGGCGGCGTACGAGCGCGGGTGACGCGAGCGCAGCCCCGCGAGGCCTACCCACAGCATCAGGGCGACGGCGGCGCCCGCTAGGATCGGATGAACGTACAGCATGGGCCGACCCCTACGGCGACCGCGCCGCGGCGTCAACCGCGGTCCAACAACACGCGATCGCGCGTGGCTCAATGAGCTCTCCACCGAGGCTCCCCGCCATGCTCGCAGACTTCTACCAAGTCCTCATCGTTCACCCAGACCCGCTGCTCCGCTTCAGCGCCGCGCAGTGGCTGCGCGCCCGCGCGATCCGCTCCACCCTCGTCGGCACCCCCGCCGAGGCTATTCACGTCCTCCGTCAACGCCCCATCGACCTGGTAGCGGTGACCTTGAGCGACACCGATACGGGCTGGTTCAACTTCGCCCACACCATCGCCGCCATGCCGCACGCGCCCGCCGTCGCGGTCGGCTCCGACCTCACCCTGCCGAGCTGGCTCACCCCCGGCATTCAGCCGCACGTCGTCGCTCGCGTACGCCCGCCCGCCGACTATGTCGAGCTCGCGCGCTTGGTGGACACGACGCTGGAGCTCCGCTTGGTCGCGTAGCCTCAGTGGAAGTCGCGGCTGCGCACCACCACGCCTGGGTCGTCTTGGACCGCGAGGAGCGCCGAGACGAGCAGGCTCACCGCCTCGCCGTCGCGCTGAAGCTGACCCTCCGCCCGCAGCAGGCGCGCCGATCGCGCCAAGGTGCGGTGGCGCTCCCACACCTCTGGGCGAATCACCAGGTTGAACATGCCGGTCTCGTCCTCCAGCGTCATGAACACGACCTGCGTGCCGGGCCGCTGGCGGCTCTGCACCAAGCCGGCGATGCGAATCCGAGCGCCGGCGCGGGCGAGCTTGGCGTCGACGATGCGCTGCACCCCCGCGCTCGCGAGGCCTTCGCGCAGCAGCCCGATCGGGTGGTGGACGATGGAGAGCCCCATGGCCGCGTAGTCCGCCTGCAGCTCGTCGAGGGGGGCCTCCACAGGCAAGGCGGGGGCGGGCTCATCGCGGTGCAGGCCCGCAAAGAGCGGGAGGTCCGTCCACAAGCCCTGGAGCGTCCACACCGCCTCGCGGCGCGCGAGGCCAAAGCCCGCGAAGGCGTCCGCTTGCGCGAGCAGCTGCAAGTCCCCCGTCGCGAGCCCCGCCCGCCGCGCGAGGTCGTGCAGATCCCGCCACGGCGCCTGCGACCGCGCCGCGAGGAGGCGCTCTCCCGCTGCCTGAGCGAGGCCATGTACCTGCTGGAGCCCGAGCCGCAGCGCTGGAGCGCCCCCCTCGCCCGCCTCCAGCGTGCAGCCCCACGCGCTCGCGCTCGCGCACACCGGCCGCACCTCGACCCCGGCGCGCTGCGCGTCCGCCACCAGCGCCCGCGGGCTGTAGAAGCCCATCGGCTGCGAGTTGAGCAGCGCCGCGATGAAGGCGGCGCGGTGGTGACGCCGCAGCCAGGCCGACACATAGACCAGGTGCGCGAAGCTCGCCGCGTGCGACTCGGGGAAGCCGTACTCGCCGAAGCCCAAGATCTGCTGAAAGACGCTCTCCGCATAGCTACGCGCGATGCCGTGGCTCACCATGCCCTCGACCAGCTTGCGGCCGAGCAGGTCGAGCTTGCCGCGCTTGCGCCACGCGCCCATCGCGCGCCGCAGCTCGTCGGCTTGGCCCGGTGTGAAGCCGCCCACCGCGCTCGCCATCTGCATCACCTGCTCTTGAAAGAGCGGGACGCCGAGGGTGCGCTCCAAGATCGGCACCAGCGCCGGGTGGGCGTAGGTGACGGCCTCGTGTCCCGAGCGACGCCGCAGGTAGGGGTGGACCATGCCGCCTTGAATCGGCCCTGGGCGCACGATAGCGACCTCGATCACCAGATCGTAGAAGCAGCGCGGCTTGAGTCGCGGCAGCATCGACATCTGCGCGCGGCTCTCGATCTGAAAGACGCCCACGGTGTCCGCCGAGCAGATCATGTCGTAGACCAGCGGATCTTCGCGGGGCACGCTGGCGAGGGTGTAGGTCTGGTCGCTGAAGCCCTCGATGAGCTCGAAGGCCTTGCGAATCGCCGTGAGCATGCCGAGCGCGAGCAGGTCGACCTTCACGAAGCCGAGCACGTCGATGTCGTCCTTGTCCCACTGCAGCACGGTGCGCGCGTCCATGGCCGCGGGCTCCAGCGGCACCAGATCGACGAGGGGCCCCGCTGAGATCACGAAGCCGCCTACGTGCTGCGAGATGTGGCGCGGGAAGCGGCGGAGCTCCGCCGACAGCTCCAGCGTCTGCCGCACGGCGAGCGAGTCGGGGTCGAGCCCCGCCTCGGCGATGAGCGCGTCCCCGTCGGCGAGCGGCCCCGCGGACCACCGATCGACCCCGCGCGCGAGGCGATCGACCTGGTCAAGGGAGAGGCCAAAGACCTTGCCGACGTCGCGCACCGCCGAGCGCAGCCGCCACGCGATGACCTCGTTCACCAGCCCCGCGCGGTCGCGGCCGTAGCGCGCGTAGACGTACTGAAACACCTCCTCGCGGCGCTCGTGCTCGAAGTCCACGTCGATGTCCGGCGGCTCGCCGCGCTCCACCGACAAGAAGCGCTCGAAGAGCAGCGAGCTGCTTGACGGGTCGACGGCGGTGACGCCGAGGGCGTAGCAGACGACCGAGTTGGCGGCGGAGCCGCGCCCCTGGCACAAGATGCCGCGCGAGCGCGCGAAGCGCACGATGTCGTGCACCGTGAGGAAGTAGGCCGGAAAGTCGAGCTGGGCGATGATGTCGAGCTCGTGCGCGGCGGTGGCGTTCACCTCGGGCGGCACCCCGGCGGGGTAGCGCCACGCGAGGCCGCGCTCGGTGAGCTCGCGCAGCCACGCCATGGGCGTGTGGCCGTCGGGCACGACCTCGGGGGGGTAGCGGTACTCGAGCTCGTCCAGGGAGAAGGTGCAGGCCTCGGCGAGGTCCAAGCCCGCCTGAATGGCCGCCGGGGCGTCGGCGAAGCGGCGGCGGAACATCGCCTCTGGGAGCAAGCAGCGCTCGGCGTTGGCTTGCAGGTCTTGGCCCGCGCGCTCCAGCGTGGTGCGGCGGCGAATGCAGGTGAGCACGTCGCTCACCCGCTTGCGCGCTGGGTCGTGGAAGAGCGGCTCCGCTGAGGCGAGGAGCGGGGCGCGCAGCGCGGCGGCGAGGCCGTGGGCCCAGGCGTCGCGGTGCCGATCCGCGGGCGAGAGGCGCCGCGTGAGCAGCACACGCAGGCGCTCCCCGAAGGCTTGGCGCAGCGGCTCGGCGGCGGCGGCGTCCCAGCCCTGATGAAGCACCGCGTAGAGCCCCGGCGCCGAGGCCGCGAGCGTCTGAACACCGACGGTGGCGTGCCCCTTCACGACGCCGCGATCCCGAGCCGCGCCGCCGTCCTGGCGCTCGACGACGAGGCCACGCGCGCCGGAGATCAGCCGCGACAGCCCCGACCAGCCGCGCCGATCCGCGACGAGCAGCGTGACCGGCGGCGCGTCGGTGAGCGTGAGCGTCGCGCCCACCACCAGCTTGAGCCCTGGCGCGTCGCGCGCCTCTCGGTGGGCGCGCACGACCCCGTAGACGCCGTCGCGATCCGCCAGACCGAGCGCCGCGAGCCCCATCGCTGAGGCCGCTTGCACCAGCTCTTCGGGTTGGCTCGCCCCCTCGAGCAGCGAGAAGTTGCTGCGCGCGAGCAGCTCCGCGTAGGCCATGACGGGCTCCTTGGTGACACCCCCATCCTAGCCTGAGCTGAACACTTGTTCAAGTTGCGAGCGCGATCCCCCAGCCCATCGCACAGCCGCCGACCCCCGCGCACAGCGCGAAGAGCACCGCGAACGCCGCGAGCCCGACGAGCAAGCGGGTGTTGCCGCCCTCGCTCGGCGCTGGGGTGGGCTCGTCGCGCACGACCATCGCCGTCGCCACCTCCGAGGGCGGCCGAAGATCGCTGGCCTCCGCGGCGCCCTCGATGAGCTCGCGCCCGACCAAGCGCCCCCGCTGGGCGACCTCGTCCGGCCACGCGCGCCCAGCGCACCAGCGGCGCAGGTCCTCGCCCGTGAGGCCGTCCAGCAGCGCGTCACAGGCCGCGCCGACCTCGCCAGCGGTGGGTCGCTCTGCGGGGTTGAACGCCAGCATCTTCCCGAGCAACACCGCGAGCCCTGGCGGAGTGGACGGTGGCAGCAGGCTCAAGCGGTTGGCCACGAGCTCGGTGTGGCGCGCGGGCTCGCTGGAGAGCTGCTTCTGCACGATCATCGCGATGTCGTCGTAGAGGCTCTTGCCCGCGAGGACGCGGTAGCCCGTGCAGCCGAGGGCGAACACATCCGTCGCGGGGTGGTTGCGCTCCCCCGCGAGCGCCTCGGGGGCGAGGTAGCGCCAGGTTCCGATGGCGACGCCCGCCTGGGTCTCGGCCTCGCGCTCGATGCCCGCCGCGCGCGCGACGCCGAAGTCGAGCAGCTTTACGGTGCCGTGGCGCCCGATGCGCACGTTCATCGGCTTGATGTCGCGGTGCACGAGCTGCAGCGGCTCACCGGTGACCGAGGAGACGCCGTTCCACGCCTGGTCGAGCGCAGAGGCCAAGCGCCCGAGGATCTCCACGAGCACCTTGGGCGGCACCCCGCCTGGCGAGCGAAAGCAGCCCTCGAGGTCCTGGCCGTCGACGTACTCAGCGACGAGCGCCACGCAGTCGTCCAAGCGCGTGAGGTCATGCACCTTCACGATCGACGGGTGATCGAGGGCGCCGAGCCAGCGCGCCTCGTCGCGAAGGCGGCGCACGCCCTGCTCGTTGACCGCCGCGTGCAGGATCTTCACCGCCACCGTGGAGCGAATTCCCCCCGGCGAGGTCATGACCGCGCGGTACACCTCGCCAAAGGCGCCGCTCCCGAGGCAGGTCTGGAGCTGGAAGCGACGACGACGGGTGTCGGTCATGGGGACTCCGAGGCCGGCGGGCCGAGCGCTTCGGTCAGCTGTACCACGAAGAGGCCGTCGTGAAGCGAATCTTTGGCGCGCCCCGTCACTGCGAGCCAGGTCTGTCCGAAGCCCTGGGCGACGTCCAGATCGCCCACCTGCTCCAGGCTCGTGTCCAGCACGACCTCGCGCTGATCCGGGAGGTGGTAGGCCCAGATCAGCCCCCCCCCGTCTGGCCGCGACCACAGCACCCAGTCGCCGTCCTCGGCGACCCCCGGCCGCTCGCTCGGGGGGAGCGCGACGTCGTCCGCGAGGATCGCGCCGGCCTCGCCCAGCCGCAGCTGCCAGGCCTCGCCCGCGCGCTCAAACCACACCGGCTGGTCGCCGACGAAGACCACGCCGCGCCCCGCCTCGCTCAGAACGGTGGTCTCACCCTCGCCGATCGGCGCCATCACCACCTGCTCGCCCCGCGCGGTGAGCACGCGATCGCAGCGCGCCGCCGCCGACAGCCCGTGCAGGTCGGCCCCAGCGAGGACCGTGACGGGCTGCTCGTCGCGTCCCCGTTGCCAGCGCTGCACGCCGACCTCACTGAGCCACAGCAGGGTGAGCCCGGACGAGCAAACCTGCGCGTCCGACTGAAGGCCAGGGGCGAGCTCCGCTGAAAGCAACGGCACAGCGTCGTGTCCGGGGCCTGGAGCGACAAACCACAAGCGCTCGCCCGCCTCCGCGGCGCCCGTCACGAAGAGCTTGGGCTCGGGGTGCCACACGGGCTGGCGCACCGCGGCGTCGGGCGCTTGCCCGCGAAGTGGCACCGCCACCGGGTGGTCCGTCGGGGCGGCGTGCCCCATGAGCGAGACGAGCACCTGCGGGGCGCCGTCGCGCCACGCTTCAAAGGCGATCATCACGCCCTTCGGCGAGAAGCTCGGCGCGCGCGCGTCTGTGCCCGCTGGCTGCTCGACGGCGTGCAGGTGAAGCGCGATCGCGTCGGGCACAAGCGGCGCGGCTGCTGTGGTTGAGCGCGCCCCCACCCACACAACGCCCGCGAGGGCGACGGCGCTGAGGAGCAGAAGCGTAGCGTTGGTCCGCGTCATAGGCGAAGGCCTAGTCGACCGGCATCACCTTGGCGATGTTGCAGATCGTGTCGATCTTCTTGCGCTCGCCGCCGCAGGTCTGGTAGCGCACCATGTGGAACACGCCCTGGGGCATGTTGGGGTCGATCCACTCGGGGTGCTCGTCGGCGCTGAAGGCGTGCTCGGCCGTCCACACCAGCTTGCCATCGGCGCCCGTGGCCACCGCGACGCCCTCGTTCGCGAGCTTCCACTGCGCATAAGCGTCGTAGCTGTAGGTGCAGCCCGGCTCGGGCTTGAGCGCCTTGTCGCCGTAGTAGTGGTAGAACACCGACTTTCCGGTCTCATGCTGGAAGACGCCCATGCCGACCTCTTCCACCTTGGGCTTGTCCGCCGCCATCGCGTCCGCGAGCACGTTCCCGCTGTCACAGCTCTCCCACAGCAGCTTGTCCGTGCTGGGCGCGAAGGGGTTGGTGCCGACCGGGTTCGAGTCCTCGACGCGCTTGCCGTTGTAGAGGGTCATGTACATATCTTGGGCGCGAATCGAGCAGCGCTTGGCGTCGGGCTTGGCGAACAACAGGCCTTGGAGCTTGTTGCCGAGGTTGTTGTTCGCGAGCGAGAACTGCTTCCAGTTTTCCGTCTTGCGCGCCTTGTCGACCGTCTCCTTGGCCGACTTGACCGCTGCCGCGAGCTCGTCGTCGCTAAGGCCCTTTGCTCCGAAGGACTTGAGCGCCTCGACCGTACAAGAGCCCGCCTTCGCGACCTCCAGCGTTTGGCACCAATCGACCGGCTTTGGCGGCTCGGCGCACGAGACCTCGGTGCCAGCCGTGTTGGGCTCGCAGTTGTAGGTGTACATGTTCACGTTCGACTTGACGTTGTAGCGCACCTTCAGCGCGTCGCCGTCCTGAAAGAACTGCATGCGCGCCTGCGGGTTCAAGCGGTTCCCGCCGGGGATCGCTTCGTCCATGACCCAGGTGGTGCCAGCGAGCGACGCGAGCTCGCCGTTGAAGGCACAGGCCGACTCGGGCGCCGCGCCACCGCCACCGCCGAGGAGGCCGCAGCCACTTGAGAGGACCAAGATCAGGGATGACGCGAACAGTACGCTACGCATGGGATGCCTCCTGGGGGGGACCTCCGACCTAGCGGATTGGGCTTGTGCAGGCCACCGCCACGGCGCCTCTCGCCAAGCGTTGCGAATCCGTCTACACTGGCGTCGAACTCGGAGAGATTATGCATCGACGCACGCCCCTATTGTGGGTCCTCATCGCCCAGGTCGGGTGCTCCAGCACCTGGATCCTCGACGTGGACGCAGCGCTCCAGTGCACCGAAGATCGCAAGCTCTCTTGGTGGCAGGACAATGACGGCGACGGCTGGGGCCAAGGCGTGGACGCTGACGGTGTCGCGGTCGAGCCCATCCGAGAGTGCGACGGCTTCCAGGACGCCGCGCTCGTGCGCAACGGCTTGGACTGCGACGACACCACAGCGAACCTCGCCGACACGGTCACCGGCGCCATCAGCGGCTTCTGCCCGCTAGACCTCGTCTACAACCCCACCCCCCCGCAGACGATTCAATATGTGGGCCTGCGCTCCGCCGAAGATGAATACGTGGCGTTCTACGGCACCACCCCGCTCGACTACGGCTCCCTCGCCAACGCCAACTGCGGCGCTTGGGGCGAGCTCGACGCCGACGGACTCCCCACCGCGCACCTCGCCACCTTCGAGACGTACGCCGAAGCCAAGGCGCTCATGGACACGCTTGAGACCGAGCTCGGGTCCACCCGCTATGCGGCCTTCATCGACAGGAGGCTCGACGAGCAAATCTGGGACTGGCAAGCCCCAGGAACCGGCGCGCCCGACGAGCTGTTCAACCACATCGGATGGTGCGGCACGACGCCGCCCGACGCCACCCGCTTCACGCAGCTCGCCCTCGTCTTCCGCGGCACAGCGAACGACTGGTGCCTCGGCTCCGCCGAGGGCGCAAACCTCCCCGACGAAACGGGGCCGTACACGCGCTACCAAGCTCACTTTATCTGCGAGCGCCCCGCGCCCGACCCGGCCGACCCGCGCTTCGACTGGTTCCCGCCCTTGGTGGACCCCAACGCGCAGTGACGGCGGGGCTGCCCCAGCGCCTCACTCGCTCGGCGGCGGCTCCACCACCAAGCCACCCTCAGCTTCTTCATCGCTGAGGTAGATCTGCACGCGGCGATTGCGCTGACGGCCGTAGGGTGTCGTGTTCGGGGCGATCGGGCGATCCGCGCCTCGGGGGATGAGCTCGAAGTTGATGCCGGGGAGCGCCGCCGCGAGCTCGTCGCGCACGGCCTCGGCGCGCTGAAGGGAGAGCGCGAGCCCGTCCTCTTCGCGGCTGTCGGCGAAGCCCTCCAGCACGATGTTCCGCGTCTGGCCCAGGCGCTCGTGGAGCTCGTCGATGAGCTGCGCCATGCGCGCGGCGCTGCGCTGGTTGGGCCTCACGCCGCCCTGCTCGAAGTTCACGGTCTCGCGAAGCGGACGCGGGCCGTCGAGGGACGCAGGCCGCAGGAACAACGGCACATAGCGCGCCTCGTCCACCACCTCTTGCCCCGCAGGAGAGCGCACCCACTCCGCGAACGCGAGCGCCTCGGGGCTGCTGTCCGGGCTGTTGTAGAGGTACACGTCCTGGTAGAGCGGGTAGCCGCCGCGGATGACGCTCTGCTGCGTGGGCGCCGCCGCCGCGCCGCCGACCTCTGGGCGCAGCGCGAGCACGCGCCCGCTCACCTGCGTGAGCGTGGTGAAGGCGATGGCGTTGGGGTCCGCGCGGAGCAGCTCGGCCGCCTGCTCGACGCCGACCACCTGCCAGCGCGGGTAGACGCCGCGAGGACCGCAGAAGAAGTCCTCGAAGAGCGCGCGGGCGCCCGTGCCCGGCGGCTGAACGAGGGCGTGAATGGGCCCGGGTTCGAGGCCGAGCATCGACCAGTCATTGAGCTCTGCCGTGCAGAAGATGCCGATGACCTGGTCATAGGTGAGCGCGTCCAAGCCCTGCGACGGGTGCAGCTGTAGCGTGACGACGTCCACGGCGATGATGGCGCGGTGCCCAGCGCCGCGGAGCGTGTACCCGTTGACCCGCGCCTGCTCATCCTCGGCGGGGGTGGCGAGGCGCTCGGACGCCACGAGATCTGCGCTGCCGTCGAGCATCGCGCGAAAGCCCTCGTGCTCACCCTGGCCAGCGACATCGATGAGCACGTCGGGGTGGGCCCGCATATAGTCGCGGGCGAGCAGGTCCATGAGGCCGTTGCTTAGCGACTCAGCGCCGCGAACAACAACATCCGGCGTGGGAGCTGCCTCGGGGCGGGGGGCTGAGCAGCTCGCGAGCAGCAGCAGTAGCGGGGCGGCGCGCATCAGGACCCTCCTCTCCCTCAGCCTACCACGCGCGCGAGACGACAACTGACCCGTCTCGACAAAGCTCTGACGAGAAGCGGGCCCCAACGATCCGGCGCGCGTGTTATCGGCTGCAGATGCGGGTCTCTCTCCTCCTCCTCCTCCTCGTCGCGGCGCCTGCGCTCGCGGGCAGCAAGGGCGCACCCGATGAGACCGACCAACGCGAGGTCAACCGCCTCTCCGTCGAGATCCACCACCTAGCGAGTCGCAACGCGTGGACGGGCGTCGAGCGCGCCTTCGAGGACATCCAAGCGCTCGGCGTAGAGCCACGCCGCGGTGTGTACCTGCTGGCCGCCAGCGCCGCACGTCGCCGCGGCGACGTCGCCGCCGTGCGCGAGCGCCTGGAGCGCGCCCAGGCCATGGACGACACCCCCGATGTCCGCGCGTGGCTCGACGAGCTCGACGCCGACTACGGGCACTTGGAGCTGCGCGCTCGCGCGGGCGCGGCCTCGCTCACGCCGCTGATGGGCAACTTCGACCCCGACCGCCGCGCCGCCGTCGATCTCGCCACCGCGGGCTTGGTGGACACCGGGCGCTTCAGCGGCTTGCTCCCCGCAGGGCACTACGCCGTCGGCGTCGTCGAGTTTGACGTCACGCCCGAGGCCAGCCTGCACGTCGACCTCCGCCATCGCCAGCCCGCCATCACACGCGTCGCGCTAAGCGCCAACGAACGCGCGCTTCGCTAGCCCACAGGCGGCGTCATCGCCACGACATGGTGTGGTGACGCGCAGACCGGCTAGGCGTTCTCTTTCCCCAAGGAGTCTCCATGCGCACAGCGTTCGCGTCTGTTGTTGCCCTGTTCACCGTCCTCGCCCTCGCCCCCTCGGCGCACGCGCTTGAGCCCGCGTCCAACGTGCGCTCTGCCAAGTGGGGCGTTGGCCTCGGCGGAGGCAACACCGTCAGCGGTGTCTCGGCCAAGTTCAACCTCGGCTCAGGCACCGCCCTCCAGCTCGTCGCTGGCGGCGCCGGCTACTCCAACGCCGACTTTGGCAGCACCGCCCTCGGCGTTAACCTCGACTTCTTGCTGGAGCTCCCCACCATCACGACCGTCGACGGCGCCTTCGACCTCAACTGGGAGGCCGGCGTCGGCGGGTGGACCTGGATCGGCGACCCCTTCTGGTTCGGCGTCAACGGCGTGCTCGGGCTGCAGTTCGACCTGATCCCCATCCCGCTCGACATCGTGCTGGAGTACCGCCCCGCCATCCGCGTCATCCCCGACGTTGGCGTGCAGGTCGTGGACTTTGGCGCGCACGTGCGCTTCTACTTCAACTAGCCGACGATCCTGTCTGCCAGCATCTCAGCGAAGGGCCAGCTCGCTGAGAACGCCGGCGAGACGGCGTTGAGCACGTGGAGCGAGCGCGCGTCGCCTTCTACGACGAAGTCCTGCTCCAAGCGGCCGGTGGCGCGCTCCAGCAGCTGCGCGCGAATGCCGGGTCGACCCCACCGGCGGAAGTCGCCGACGCGCAGCCCCGTCACCAGCTGCGCCGACTCGCGGACCAGGTACGAGCGCACCGCCTTGCGGAGCTCGCGCCACGCGAGCGAGCGAAAGGTGGCGTCGGTGAAGAACAGGCGCGCCTCGGCGCTCACGACCTCGGCGAGCTCATCGGCCGCGAAGCCCGAGAGCCCGCCGTAGTTCTCGCGCCAGAGCGCGGGCAGCGCCGTGGGTCCGAGCTTGATCGTGCCGTGCACCGAGAGCGTGGTGTGGACGCCCAAGAAGGGCATGCCGAGGTCGGGCACGGGGTAGACGTGGCAGCGCATGGGGCCCGCGCTCGCTTCGCCCAACAAGTACAGGCCGCGAAACGGGAGGATTCGGTAGCGCTCGCCGAAGCCGTAGGCCCCAGCGACGCGGTCGGCGTACAGCCCCGCCGCGTTCAGGACGAAGCCCGCCGCGAGATCGCCCGCGCTGGTGTGCACCGTGTCGCCGGTGCGGCCGAGCCAGCGAACGCCGTCGCACACCACGACGCCGAGGCTCCGGGCCTCTTGCGCGAGGGCAACCATCACGGCGGCGGGGTCGACCGAGGCCGTGGCCGGCGCGAAGAGCGCCTGCTCGACGGTGATGGCGCGCGGCTCAATCTCAGCGGCGTCCTGCGCGCTGATCCGCTTCAGCACGACGCCGTTGGCGTGCGCCCGCTCCAAGAGCGTGTCGAACACCGGCAGGTCCTCGGCCCGACGCGCGACCACCAGCTTGCCGCACCGGCGCACCTCGAGGCCGCGCTCCTCGCACCACGCGCCCATGCGCTCGCTGCCGTCGCGGCACAAGCGCGCCTTGAGCGAGTCCGCCGTGTAGTAGAAGCCCGCGTGCAGCACGCCGCTGTTGCGCCCGCTCGCGTGCAAGCCGCAAGCGGGCTCCTTCTCCAGCACGACCACGCGCTGGTCCGGCAGGCGCTGCTTGAGCGTGATCGCGGCGGTGAGGCCGACCACACCGCCTCCGATCACGAGGAGATCCGCGGTCGCGGGGAGCTCAGCCACAGCCGTTGGTGGGCGTGACGTAGCGGTCGGTGTCATCGCAGTCTGTGCCTCCGCTCGCGACGCTCGCGAAGCCATCGCCGTCGAGGTCCTCGCCGTCCACGAGATCGCAGTTGGTGTCCCTGCCGTCGCCGACGAGATCGGGCGCGTCGGTGCAGCGCGCGAAGAGCCACGCAAAGGAGCGCAGGTCCACGTCGCCGTTGTCGGCCGAGCAGCGCGCCGTGTTGCCGACGCTGTTCGCGCCAGCCTGACCGCAGGCCGTGCCCGCGCCGCCGACACCCAGCCGCGAGTCCGGCGACGCGCAGTTATTCTCTTGGTTCCCCAAGATGCCGATGCGGATGCGGGTGTCGATGGCGGAGGTGGTGGCGACCGGGTTGAAGCCCTGCCGGTCGCAGTTCGCCTGCAGCGACGAGCCCGCGATCAGCCCCTTCCACGCGGTGCGACCGGGCGCCACGTCAAAGGCCGTGTACGCGCCACCGCGAAGCACGCTGCGCAGCGA